>MDTA01208382.1_pt1 | contig 10310 bp, 5 predicted proteins | sample 811151 | NCBI WGS metagenome assembly MDTA01 (sample SAMN05326648, study PRJNA326480) | marine metagenome | isolation source: seawater | place: Indian Ocean: South | collected 2010 | reverse complement strand
TGGGCCCGCGTCGTCTGCTCGAGCCAAGAGGAACAGGGTGATCCCGAAAGCCAGCACCACGAGCCCGCCGAGGACATCCCATCGAGTCAGTCGCTTCATGGATGATCGGGCAGCAGAGTGGGGGTAATGAGTACGACGCACACGGGGGCGCCTAAATGTCCAACTCTTCGGCCTCATGGGCACGGTTCATGACAAAGTCGAAGCGGGGTTGGGGATCGCGCCCCATGAGCTCCGAAATGGTCACCTCCGTCGCCAGGCGGTCTTCATCGGCCACATTCACCTGGATGAGCCGGCGATGGTCGGGATCGAGCGTGGTGCGATACAGGGTGGCTGGCATCATCTCACCGAGCCCCTTGAAGCGTTGAATCTCGGGCTTCGACCGACCTGCATGCTGTCGAATCAGACGGTCTCTCTGAGCATCATCAGCGGCCCAATAGGTCTTCTTGCCGATATCGACTCGATATAGCGGTGGCTGGGCCAGGAAGAGATGGCCCGCGTCAATAATGGGGCGCAGATAGCGATAGAAGAAGGTGAGCAAGAGGGTCGCGATGTGGTGTCCGTCACTGTCGGCGTCCATCAGCAGAACGATCTTGTGATACCGGAGCCGACTGACATCGCAATCCCGTCCGGCCCCACAGCCCAACGCCTTGACGATGTCGCTCAACTCTTGATTGGCCATCACCTTCTTGTCGGGGGCTTGCTCGGCATTGAGCACCTTGCCGCGCAAAGGGAGAACGGCTTGCGTCTGTCGATCACGCCCTTGTTTGGCCGATCCACCAGCACTGTCTCCCTCCACGAGGAAGAGTTCACACTCAGCTGCGTCGGTACTGCTGCAATCAGCAAGTTTGCCGGGCAAGTTCAAGCGGTGGCTCACCGGGCTCTTTCGCCGGACGGCTTGGGCGGCAGAGCGGCTGGCCTGGCGCGCCCGAGCGGCCTGAATGATTCGCGTGACGATGGCCTGCGCTTGCGTCTTGTGGGTGTGGAGCCATTGCTCCAGCGTGGGCCGAACCACACCCGAGACAAAGGCCCTGACCTCGACATTGTTGAGCTTGTCCTTGGTCTGCCCTTGGAACTGCGGCTCGTGAATGAAGAGGTTGACGGCGGCAGTCATCCCCTCGCGGATGTCTTCGGCAGTGATATTGATGCCGCGGGGCGCCAACTCATGGGTCTCGATGTAGTCCCGCACCGCCTTGGTCACGGCGTCCCGCAGACCGGACTCATGCGTGCCGCCGTCACTGGTGGGGATACCATTGACGAAGCTGTGCACGACCACATCGGTGGACTCAGTCCAACAGATGGCCGTCTCTAGGCGGCCGACGCCATTGTCGCGGTCGGCGGTGAGCACCTCGTCGATGACCTTGCGTCGATTCCGCGCAGTAATGAGGTCGTCCAGATACTCGACGATGCCGCCATCATGCTTGAACTCGCGAACCCGATCGTCCCGGTCAGCCGCAGTCTCGTCTCGAAAGATGATGCGTAGACCCTTGTGCAAGTAGGTCTTCACCTCGAGCCGGCTGCCGATGAGCTTGGCGTCGAATTCAGTGTCGGGAAAGATTTTGGGGTCGGGCGTGAAGCGCACGTGGGTCCCTGTGCCCCGGGCTGGCCCGATCTCCTCTACGCCCGTCTGCGGCTTCCCACGACTAAAGACCTGCTGGTATCGATTGCCGTCGCGCTTGACGTTCACCTCGAGGCGCGTGCTGAGGGCGTTGACTACGCTGGCCCCTACACCGTGCAGCCCCCTTGCCGTGCGATACGCACCCTGCTCGAACTTCCCGCCGGCGTGGAGTTCGGTAAAGATCACCTCCAAACTGCTCCGGCCCAGCTTGTCGCGAGGGTGTTTCTCTACGGGAATCCCCCGCCCATTGTCCTCGACGGTGACGGTGCGGCCGTCCTTCTCGAGCCCAACGGTGATCAGACTGGCATGGCCGTTGATGGCTTCGTCGACGGCGTTGTCCAAGACCTCCCACACCAGGTGATGCAGGCCCGCCTTGCCGACGCCGCCGATGTACATGCCGGGGCGTTTGCGAACGGGCTCTAGCCCCTCGAGGATGGTGATGTCATCGGCGCGGTATTGGCTCATGACGGCTCCTCGTCAACGGTCGTTGGGGCTGGGGTCGGAGGCGTCGATGCCGGCGTGTCCGACTGCTCGGCGGCCTCCAAGGCTTCGCCCTCCAAGACCTCTTCTTCCTCTTCCTCACTGCCAGGGGCATAGACCAGCACCGGGAGTTCGAATCGCTCCAAACGTCCGAGCCGAATGACCACCTGACCTTTGCCACCACGCTTTACGGGGCGATAACTGGTCTCGCGAACAATGACCTCACGACCCCGACTGGTCCACGTCCGCAAGCCCTGCCGCTTACGACGGGAGAGCGCAAAAGCGAGAACGCGGTCGAGCTTTTCCAGACGGATGGCGTTGACCCCACGGACAGCCGACGCCTTGGGCGGGATCTCACTGACATGGAAAATGAGGACGCGGCCGCGCTCCGTCGCCAAGTTGACGTGCTCGTCCCCCAAACTCGGAAAGACTGCGAGAGCTTCGTCGCCGGCTGCGAGACTGATGTACTTGCGGCCGTTCTTGGTGCTGACCTCGTGATGGGTGCTGATGCGAAACCGCGACACCTTGCCCTGACGGGTCATGGCGATGGCGTAAGGCGGTTTGGGGGCATCTTCCTCCAAAGTCTCCAACAGCTCTTCGAGCACGGGGTGAAGCTTCGCATCACTGCCTGTGACCCCGATGATCCGCTCCCCATCTGCGAAGTTGAACATCGTCTGCACCGGATCTCCGTAGCCGGTGGTGGGCACCACCGAGTCGACCCGGACGGTGTAGGCCGATCCCAGCTGCGTGTACAGGGTGACGGTCTGGGTCGTGTCGGTCCGCAAAACCCAGCCCACCTCGTCTCCATCGGGAATGCGAATGGCGCTGATGTCGCTAAAGCCCTTCTGGCGCTTGATACGACCATTGCGAGAGATGATGACCCACGTCCGCTCCCGAACGATGTACGCCTCTGGATCGAAATCGATCTTCGCGGGAGAGTCGACGAAACGTGTTCGCCGCTCGTCGGCATAGGCCTCGCGAATCTCCAAGAGCTCACCACGGACCAGACTCCAGCGGGACTCCTCGTCGGCCAAGAGTGCTTCGATTCGGGCCGCCTCGGCGCGTTTCTCGGCCAACTCCTTGCGGATCAGCAGGATCTCCAGCTTGGCGAGCCGATACAGCTTGAGTTCGAGAATCGCCTCGGTCTGCTCGGCGTCGAGCTCGAAGCGGTCCATCATCTTCCGGGCTGCATCGGCCTTGCCTTCACTGGCCCGAATGAGTGCGATCAACTCGTCGAGGGCGTCGAAGACCATCTCGAAGCCTTCGAGACGGTGGATCGCAACCCGGAGTTGGTTCAACCGGAAGCGCAGTCGACGCGTGACCACCTCGAGTCGAAAGTCGAGGAAGTGGCGCAACAAGGTGAGGAGGTCACACCGGCGCGGTGCCGCGACATCGGCATCGGGGACCGGGACCAAGGCCGTCAAGTTGACGTGAAAATTCTGCTGGAGCGGCGTGTGCTTGTAGAGGTACGCCATGGCCACCACGGGATCGGCCCCCCGCTTCAGCTCCAGGACGATTCGAATGTCTTCGGTGCTCTCGTCTCGGACGTCTACGATTTGGGGAACTTTGCGCCCGATGATGTGCTGCGCAATCTTCTCGACCAAGGTACCCTTGTTGACGCCATAGGGCACGCTGTCGACGATGACGCAACGCTTCCGATTGATGATCTCGACGGTATAGCTGCCCCGCAGCTTGATGGGCCCTTGCCCCGTCGCATAGACGTCGCGGATCTCGCCTGGGGTCGACAGGATCTCGCCGCCCATGGGGAAATCCGGACCTTTGACGTGTTTACACACATCGTCGATGGTCAGCAGTGGGTCGTCGACCACGGCCACCAGGGCATCGATGACCTCGCCGAGATTATGAGGCGGGATATTGGTGGCCATCCCCACCGCGATCCCCGTGACCCCATTCGCCAGTAAGTTGGGAAACTGCGAGGGCAAAACGACGGGTTCGGCCAATTGTCCGTCGTATGTGGGACGGTCGTCCACCGTCCCCTGATTAATCTCGTCGAGAAGTTCGTGGGACAGGGCTCGCAGCCGCGCCTCGGTGTAGCGCATGGCCGCGGCAGAGTCACCGTCGATGGAGCCGAAGTTTCCCTGCCCGTCGACCAGGGGGTAGCGCAGACTGAAGGCCTGCGCCATCCGCACCATGGCGTCATAAATCGATTGATCGCCATGGGGATGGTACTTACCCATCACCTCACCGACGACACGGGCGCTCTTCAGGAAGCGCGAATCGGCCCGCAATCGTAGGTCCTTGTACATGCCGAACAAGATGCGTCGCTGGACTGGCTTGAGGCCGTCGCGGACATCCGGCAAGGCACGACTGGTGATTACGCTCAGTGCGTAATTGAGGTAGCGAACGCGGGTCGCCTCATGGAGCGGCGTCACCTCGACGCGGCGGCCCGAGCCACCGTCATCGTTACTGGAGAACAGATCGATCTGCATTTGGCCTGGAATACTCCGATTACACGCGCTGATGTAGCACATTGGAACACACTACTCAACCGTTCAGATCGTGGGGCGCGCGCATGCGTCCAGAGGTCTGTTTGAACCGAGTGGGACCCCGTCTGTCGCTCTTGGCCAAAGCTGGGGCCACCGCGAGATGGGATCTGGTGGTTTCCTTGGTCGGAGCCCTTGACGTGCTGCTGCGTTATGGGCAGGGATCGTGACGTGAATCGAAGACACTTCATCATGACCGGTTTGGCCACGATGGCTTGGCCCATGGGCGCGGCAGGTTACCTCCTGCCCTCCCACCAACTCATCGACTATACCAATCGTCGCCTGGCCAAGGTCCGCGGCCTCGAGGTCGCCCTCGTGGGCGAGACCCGCACCGCCACCGGCCCCGTCAACATCGGGGAGCGCTGGGGCTTTCAGGGCGGTATGCAGGTAGACGTCAAGGGACCCGAAGGTCGGCAAGCCCAATGGCGGGTCGGCGGCAAGGAAGAGGGGTACGCAGACCTTCTCCCCCGTCCAGCGATCCGGGCGGTCCTTCATCATCTCTTCGGCCAAGCAGACCTGGCGCGCCTTCTTTTGACCATCGGGGCCGACGAGCGGCGTCAGCGATTGGCCCTGAGCGGTGAGCGCGTGGCGCATGTTCTGGGCGCAGCCTCGCGGCGCGACCAAACGCCTCAGGTGTGGATCCAGCAGGACAGCTTCGAGATCCTGCGCGTTCGTTTTAGGGGTCCCAATGGGCCCTTGGACCTCCGGCTCGACGATTGGGCGGGTCCGGTCACCGAGGGCCATTTCCCCCACCAAATCAAGGTCTTCGAAGGTGGGCGCTGGGTGCGCCGCCTGGAGACTGACGCCGTTCAATACCGTCGGTGAAACCCATGGGCACGCACCCTTTCGCAGCAGTGGCCGTCCCGGTCCCTCTCCGCCAGACGTTCCATTACGCGGTCCCCGCGGAGATGGACGCGACTGCTGTGGTGGGGGCCCGCGTGCGGGTCCGGTTTGGTCGGCGAACGGTGGTGGGTTATGTGGTGGCGCGAGACCAGAAGGCACCCGCCGGCGTAAAAGCCCGACCCATCGACGCTGTCCTCGACACCGCGCTCCCCACCTTCGATGCCGAGCAGTTGGGCTTTCTACAATGGATGGCCGACTATTATCTGGCCCCCCTGGGAGAGGTTCTGCGCGGGGCGCACCCATCGGGGATCAACACCCGTGGGGTGGCCGCCTTCGAGCTCACGCCGGCGGGCCAGTTCGCCCTCGACACCGGCGCGATGCGCATCGAGGACAGTCGAGCTTTGGCCGCCTTGACACCGGGAGAGCCTACCTTGGTCTCAGCGCTCCCCGACACACCACCGGCTGCCCAGGTTCGCCGATGGACCAAGGAAGGGTGGGTCATTCGGACAGAGGTCGTGACCGCGCCTCGCGTGGAGGTCCGGACCGAGCGGACCTATCGGGCCGTCGCGCCCGCACCGGAGACACCTCGTGGACCAGGGGGTCGAGCCCTCCGACGGGATGAGATCCACCGCTGGCTCGTCGGCCGCGGCGCCGTATCGTCGGCCGACGTCCGCGCCGAGTTCTCGGCCTTGGGCAACCACCTCCGAACCCTGGTCAGCGAAGGCAGCGTGGTGGTGGAAGAACGGGAGGTGATTCGCGACCCCTTCTTTGGGGAGTCCGTCACCCGAGACATACGGCCCACTTTGAACGCAGAGCAACGCACCGCCACCACCCGTATGCTCGCCAGTAATGGTTACGCAGGCTTCTTACTGCATGGCGTGACGGGCAGCGGCAAGACCGAGGTCTACCTGCACGTCATCGAGGCTGCCCTCGCCGAGGGGAAAGGCGCCCTCGTCTTGGTCCCGGAGATCGCGCTGACCCCCCAATTGGTGCGTCGGTTCCGCGCCCGATTGGGTGATGAGATTGCCGTACTGCACAGCGGACTCTCCGACGGCGCCCGCTTCGATCAATGGCGGCGCTTACGCCGCGGCGAGGTGAAGGTCGCCATCGGCGCCCGATCGGCGGTCTTTGCCCCCATCGCCGAACTCAGGGTCATCGTCGTCGATGAGGAACATGACGGCTCCTTCAAGCAAGGCGATGGCGTCCGATACAACGCGCGGGACATGGCTCTTGTCCGCGGACAACGCGCGGGTGCAGTCGTCATTCTAGGATCGGCCACGCCCTCCTTGGAGACCACCAGCAATGCCCAAGCGGGGAAGCTGACGCGACTGGCGCTGAACGAGCGTCCGACGGGCGGTGTCTTGCCTCGGGTCGAGATCGTGGATCAGCGGGCCGAGATCTACCCCGAAGACGGCGCCTGTTTTTTGTCACAACCGGTGCGCGCCGCCCTGGCCGAGACCATCGCGCGCGGCGAGCAAGCCATCGTCTTCCTCAATCGCCGTGGGTTCTCGAGTTTCATGCTCTGCACCAGCTGCGGCGACGTCATCGAGTGTGATCGGTGCGCCATCTCCATGACCTATCACAAAGGTCGCGGACACCTCCGATGCCACTACTGCGACGCGACCCGCGCTATCCCCCGCCGCTGTCCCAGCTGTGGGGTAGAGGCCCTTCAGCCCATGGGTCGGGGAACAGAACGCGTCGAAGAAACCCTCATGACGCTCTTTCCCAAAGCCCGAATCGCGCGCTTGGATCGGGATACGGGCGGCGGACGCAAGCTGACCGAGACCCTCCGGGACGTCCGCGAAGGCCGAGTCGATATCTTGGTGGGTACCCAGATGGTGACCAAGGGACATGATTTTCCCAACGTCACGCTCGTCTGTGCCCTCGACGCCGACGCTGGCCTCAATTTTCCCGATTTTCGGGCCGCGGAGCGGACCTTTCAGCTCCTGACTCAGGTGGCCGGTCGCGCCGGCCGCCGAACGCGTCCAGGGCGTGTCCTCATCCAGACCTACGACCCGAGTCAGCCCTGCCTCGAAGCGTGCCGAGGACATGACTACGCGCAATTCGCCACCGTGGAATTGGCCGAGCGAAAGGCAGCCGCCTATCCGCCGTATACACACGCCGCCGTGATTCGAGTCGAGGGACGGGATGCGGGGGCGGTTTCGCGGGCGGCCGAAGGCATCGCATCTCTCTTACGCCAGGCTGGCGCAGGGCGGGACGGCACCACGTTGCGCGGACCCGCGCCCGCCGTTCTGGAGCGATTGCGTGGGAAAACGCGCTGGGCGTTGCTCTTGACGGCGACGGCTCGAGGCCCGCTCCGCAGACTGCTGGCAGTCATCGTGGAGGAGCGCGAGAATCAGCCCGCAGAGCCCCGCGTCATCGTAGACATCGATCCCTACGACCTTCTTTGACGGCCCTCAGGGGTCGACCAGGGTGATAGTCCCCATTTGGGCCGGCTCGAAAGGCGTTCCATCCAGGTCACAGTACGTCCAATTACTGCCACCATCGCCGGAGAAACGGACAACGTAGTAGGCCGCTTCGGCGCTCAGGGTGAACGCGGCTTCGAACTCGTCATTATCGTCCTCGGTATGCGCGGTATTCGGGGCACCATTGACCCACGCAAAAGCGTCGGGCGCGTCGAGGGGTGAAGTGTCGGCCGGACCAACCCCCACTTGCATCCAGAGACCCCAGCATTGGGCGTCACCCTCGGTGCACTCGGGAGAGTATACCCGGCCATAGATCGGGCCGACATCCGTATCCACGGCGCCCTCGATGGCCTCGGGGAACTGAATATTGCACCACTCGATGGGGCGCACCGCGACCTCGAGGGTTCCCAATTGCGCGGCATCCGCCACGCCGTCAGCGCCGTCCGTGTCGCAGAGTACCCATTCGCCCTCATCGCCGAGCCGAAATCGATAAGCGTAGGCGAATGTACCTTCTGTGGGGACCGTGAGAGATGCACTGTACTCGTCGTTGTTCCCCTCCACGAGGGATGCGTTATAGGCGGCATCGACCCATTGCCAGTTCTCGTCAGGCAACGCGCCCTGGGCACCGAATCCAACCTGTGCCTGAACGCGCTCACAGCGTTGCTCCCCTTCGGAACATCCCTCCACGAAAACCTGACCATAGATCGGCGCCGTCGGTCCCCCGACCGCCACCGAGGTGGCCGACGGATATTGAATGGCGCACCAGCCGATGGCCAAGTCGGCGGGGTCTGTCACCGTGAGTCGGCCCGTCTCGGCCAATGAGAAACCGTCGTCGCTGCCTCCGAGGTCGCAATAGGTCCACTCATCGTCGCCGAGTCGCGCCCGAAAGGCATAGGCGAATACACCGACGGTATCGGCAGAGTGAGTGGCCGAGTACTCGTCATTATTGTCCTCGGCGTAGGCCGCGTTGAGGGTCGCCGGCGTCCACGCCCAAGCGGTGGAATCCGCGCTCGGATCTTGGTCTACGGGGCCGACCCCCAGCTCGACTTCGACGCCCTCGCAGTTGGCGGGGCCATCGGTGCACCCCTCGACGTAGACATGACCGTAAATGGAATCCGTGGACGCCCCGGTAAAGGCCTCCAGAGCAGGCGGGAACTGAGTATTGCACCAGCCCACCGACGCGGTCTCTGCGCCGCCATCGAGCGTGCGGCCTGAATCGGTCGGCATCTCACCGTCCAAAACGCCGACGTCAGGCTCGATCGCGCCGTCTGCTGCAGGTTCGGGAGATGACGACGAGTTGCTGTCGAAGCAACCGCAGAGCATCAAGACCAAGGAAGAGATGAAAAGATGGCGGCACATGAACGCGCTCCAGATCCAAAGAGCCTAGGTGGGGTCGGCGGCCCCGAAGACAGGCCGGATGACGCCTGTCGAGGCTGTGAAGTAGTAACGATTGTCGCGGGACTCCCATCGCTGGGCCTCTCCCGTTTCGATGACGAGTTTGTAGGACAAGACGACGCCGCTGGGCACATCGATTTGGCCGGTAAAGCGCCCCTGGCCATCGGCATTGAGGACGACGCCGCGAACAGGCGACCAGGCCCCTAGCTCTGGCGCATTGCCCACGAGGCGCAGCCGCTGTCCCTTTTCCAGTTTCGCCTCGGCCTCGACGGTCACCGACACCATGGGGCCGTGACCCCCAGCCAAGTGGCTGAAGTCGCCTCGAGCGGCAAAGAGAGTGGTCGACTGGGCCATGAGTCGATCGGCTGGCGCCCCGAGCAGTGGACGAAACTCACCCTCGACATATTGACTGGGGTCGAAGGCCGTCGACTCCCCTTGATTGACCACCGCCATGACCGCGCCCTGGGCGTTGGCTCGGATCCAAACCAGGCGAGTCGGATCGAGGTGGAGCACGCGAGTCTGAGCCGAAACGAGGACTGGGTGCACCTCACGCAGCCGATGAAGGGCGCGAAGATGAGTGGTCAACTGCTCGAATTCGGCCCCTTCGAAGCGGATGTCCGGCCGATTCGCGGGTTCTTCGACGCCCTCGAGACCCGCTTCGGTCCCGTAATTGATGGCAGGGGTGCCGCGGAGTGCGAATTGGGCGGTCAAAGCGTGACGGACTCGGGCCAACTCGCCGCCGCAAATGGACATCACCCGCGGCAAATCATGGTTGTCGATGAAGGTGACGAGGGTGCGGGCGGGATCGTCATAGAGTCGATCCGAGGCGAGGACCGCGCCGATTCTGCCCACGGGTTGCCCCTGACAAAAGGCTTCGCGCAGCGCAAAAGAAAGGGGAAAGTCGAACATCTGGGTGAAGCCCCCCATGCTGCGGGTCTTCTCCACGGCCCTCGGGTCGCCGTCATAGTGCTCGCCCAGCAGAACGATGCCGGGAAACTCGGCAGCCAGGGTCTGATTGAAGCGCGTCCAGAAGTCGAGGTGCACATG
>MDTA01122534.1_pt1 | contig 10310 bp, 9 predicted proteins | sample 811151 | NCBI WGS metagenome assembly MDTA01 (sample SAMN05326648, study PRJNA326480) | marine metagenome | isolation source: seawater | place: Indian Ocean: South | collected 2010 | reverse complement strand
TAGTCCAAAAGCGGTATCAGTATCGCAGAGAGGCAGATAGCGATGAATGCATTCATGAAGTCTCCACCCTCGATGCCAGAACTGTCACCTAGCATTGATATTCCAAAGAAAACACCGAGTAAAAATACGAAGTAAGAGGCTATTGTCGTGTTCTTCAGGGAGTGGTAGATGAAATTTGCATTATTTCCCCTCGAGTTAACAAATTGAGTTCTTGATATCACATTGCCCATCGAATGGTTAAATCTAATCGGCATGACAACCATATTGAACACAGAGAGGATGATTGCTATAATCAGGGGGAGAGTTGTTGGAGTCTCTAATATCGCAAAACCTACGAATATAGCTATGATGAACCCAAAATTTACTGCAAAATCGATGAAGACCCTTAGTGATCCTCTTGCCTTCCCTGCTTCCTCGTATCCATCTGGCATAATCTTGGGTTCAGATTTGGCCCTTTTCTTCCTAGGGGCCTTTGGTGCCTTAGGCTTAGCCTTCTTTGATTTTTTAGATGCCTTTTTCTTGGATTTCTTCGGTTCGGCGGCGACTGGTTCCGGCTCGACCTTTGCTACTGTTGCTACAGGCTTCTCCTCTTTTTTATCCTCATCTGAAATTTTTCCTGCTTTCTCTAGTAGACCCATTATTACACCTTACCTTACGAGTACAAATCTCCCATTTTCTGATATACACCAAAACCCGGGGATGATATGAAATCCTCGATCTTGTCCTCTGGAAGCTCCCCAAGGACACGATTAATCATGGAGAAAAACTCAGCTCTCGTTTCCTCATCGCAACCGGAAGGGGATTCCCCCACGCTTTGGAATAGTGGAAAGTCATCCGATGACACGAAGGAGTCGATAAATTCCTCTTCCATATCCCCAAGGAGATTGTTGACAACATCAAAAAATTCTGAGAAGAGGTCACTCTCACCATCTTCTTCAACAATTTCCTCGGAGTCTTCTTCCTCGGACTCAGGCGCGGAAATAAGCTCCACAGTTGGCTTTATTGCTAGAAGATCCTGTTGTTGTTTCTTCCGCAATACAATAATCTCCCTATCAAGCTCCGAACCAAATCTATCAGAAAATCTGTCCATAAGCGATCCCACTTGCCCTGATGATAGCCTGTCTATATGCCCATACATGCTCTCCCTACTTTCAACAGAAGGAGCGTCAGCTCCGGACTTTCTCTTTTCCCAGTGGCTACGAAAATCAGAGGGTTGGGCAGGATTGGAATCTTCAGTCATAGGTTCAGCGGGAGAAGGCTCGCTACCTACATCTGGAGGCGGAGGAGGGGGCTGGGGGAGTGGAGGAGGGGGTGGTAAATTGATACCTGGAGGGGGTGGTGGGATTGGCAATCCGTTGGGCCCTTTGCCCTCCTCCTCCTCGTCCGGCATGCTCGTCTCGGTACAATTCCAGAACTCTACACTATTCAACATTCTGTGATTAAGCATGCATATCGGGGCGCATTAGTGTATGATGGCCCAACCCTTGAGTGCAAGAAAGGTTGCCATTGACTCGTGAGCATTGAAGACTTCTCCAGAAGAGCCAGATACCTCTTGACCAGAAATTCTCGTAGTCACATCATCCTTCACCAGTTCCACTTTGTACATATTCTGAGTACTAAAAACTGAGGATTCCTCCATGGCATTGAAAGGATTAGGCCCATCAGGATTGAGTCTTTCCAAGGGAAATTCTGTAACTCTCAGGCCCGACTTTCCATGCAGACTTCCAACCCACCTGATAACCCTCTTGATGTCCACAGTAACGTTCTCATCAGTTTCGCCTACTGCCAGTGGTGCACCTTTCACTAGTTCCCAAAAAGCCTCATTCAATTTTTTGGTCGTGAAAACTGTCCTACTGTTATCCTCCCTTAGCCTGGCGATTCTGCCTCCGGTTGTGGACTCCGAGGCTAATTTTTTGATGAGTTCCTTGGAGCATGAAAAGTTTCTCGATTTTAGATTGGAATGTAGGTCGTTAACCAATTGTGAATTTTTCTCGCTTGAGGAAATCGAGGCCAAGGTATCGATGACATCTTCAAAGCCAATATCTATCCTCTGGGACCAGCCAATATCTGGACCTGCCATCACGGATTGGACATCTATCCCGATACCGGTTATGTAATTGACTATTTCACGCCTAGCATTGGAATCGAGATGCAATAGAGAAGGGTCTCTAATGTGAATATGGAATCCCCTATGTCCTGAGAATGTTGTTTGAACATACTTTTGTTTGAATCCGAATTCAGGCTCAAGAAAGTCGGACCATAAGCTCCAGGCCTGATCCTGAATCTTTTCCATCATCCCTGGAAAGTCATTGTCGGAGACCCCCGGAAGATGATCCCCATCGAGATCAAAAATCAAATCTGCACCAAGCCACCCCTTGTCATTCATCTTTCTCTGGCTTGGATCTTTGTAGTACGCAGTACTGTGAAAACAAGAGTGGGGGGTCCTCATCTGTAAATATGAAAGGAGGTCTTCCTTGGTTGGCAGGGCCCTATGCCGATCTGGTGGTTTTGAACCCCATGGTATGAACATCCATTCCCTAGAGCGAAGCCTAGGAGGGGTCCAGATGTCTTCTGTGGTCAAAGATCTGTAATAATCCCCGAATCTAAGAGCGTACCTGCTCCATCCCGTAGCCACAAGGATAAGAGGGGGACATGGCACATGAAGGTGCGCATTTAATCCATTAGAAGTTTTGATGGAACTTCGCGCGAGTCAGTGGCAGAGTTGTTTCCCATTATCTCAACATACGCCTCGTAGCATACGTACTGGTTATCGACAACTATTGCTTCAGAGAAAGTGATGGGTTTTCCTGTGATTGAGCAAATTGGACCCAACTGACCGGTTGCAGTAGAGAGCTTATTGGGGTCAGGCATGAACAGCCGTCATGGCTTGGTCTATTCACTCTTACTACGGAGATTTATCACACGGAGGAATTTTCAATCTAATTGTGCTCGGGGGCATATGAGCCTGTCACAATCCTACAAGGTAGGGCACTCGCCGGACCCTGATGACGCCTTCATGTTTCATGCAATGACAACTGGAGCCATAGATACGGGTGGAAGGAAATACGAACATGTTCTGTTAGACATAGAAACTCTCAACAAGCACGCTAGGAATGGAGACTATGAGGTATCAGCTGTTAGTATCCATTCATTTCCCGAGATATCTGATAAATATCACCTCATGAATTGTGGTGCTTCCATGGGAGAAGGTTACGGGCCAATGATAATCTCAAACAGGGAGATGAACGTGGAAGATGCAAAAAATCTGGTCTTCGCCATACCGGGAGTAGGTACCAGTGCCTATCTTGCACTAAGATTGGCTTTGGGGGATGTGAGGTTTGAGGTGGTTCCCTTCGATGAGATAATGCCAGCAGTTCAGAGGGGAGACTATGACGTAGGAGTGATAATTCACGAAGGCCAGTTAACCTGGAAAGATGAGGGTGTCTGTTTAATTCTTGACTTGGGAGTATGGTGGAATGAGAAAACCGGCCTGCCCCTACCACTAGGAGGAAATGTAGTCAGGAAGGACCTCGGGATGGAGTTATGTAGTGACATTACAAATGACGTAAGGAATAGTATCGAGCACTCACTTGACAACCCCGATGAAGCATTGCAATTTGCAAAGAAATGGGGAAGGGGCATAGATGATTCCACAAATGAAGAGTTTGTTGGCATGTACGTGAACAGCAGGACTCTGGATTATGGTGATGACGGAAGAGAGGCGATTAGGCTCTTTCTAAAGGAAGGTCAGGCGATAGGAATGGTAAGGAAGGATCTTGATGTGGATTCAATAGTGTTTGTAGGTTCGGGTGAATGAATGGGTGGCGGAAAACCTGAGGTAAGTGAGTTTGATTCCGTAGATCCAGCACCGCCCAGTGATGACCGAAATGTTGCGAGACTCAGAGAAACAATATGTAACGAAGAAGAGAAGATGTTCCAGAGGATGCGTGCACTTTTCGCATTAAGAAACATTGGAGGGGAGGATTCGGTAGAAGCTCTGGCTGCCGCATTTTCTTCATCCTCAGCCTTGTTGAAACATGAGATTGCATATGTTATGGGCCAGATGCAAGATCCTTCAGCTGTGCCGTTTTTGATAGAGAGGCTCGAAGATTTTGATGAGGATGTCATGGTAAGACATGAGGCTGCTGAGGCATTGGGAGCTATAGGGGATAGAACCGCCTTGGGGGTTTTAGAGAGGTTCAAGGACGATAGGGATATCGTAGTAGCGGAGTCGTGCGAAGTTGCGTTGGACCTATTGGACTGGGTTGCCAGTAAGAGACTGGACTACTCTGAGTGAATATCTAGCCAGACTGGCTCATTTTCCATGCCACATCCGTCCTTTAGAAATCTCACTAATCCCTGAATGTCTTCGTCTGACATCTTGTTTCTTACTTCGGTTTCGAAGTACTCCTCGACCCTATCCTCGGGGAATCCCATTTTCTTGGAAGTTCTGGATATGACTTTCTTCCTCCAGTTACGGTCATTATCGAAAGTCTCTATCTGCCTAATCATTTGGGAGTGTGCTTCGAGCAAAACATCCCTTGGTGAATCTCTCCTAGCTACAAAAACACCGAAAACCATCGGAAGTCCTGTTACTCGGGTCCACTCTTCACCTAAGTCCATTCTGACAAGCTCAGGGTTAGATATTGAGGCGAGTATGGCCCTGTCACCAATCAGTAAAGCTCCATCGCACTTATCCAGCATGGCGTTGATATCAGGCCCTAACTCTACAAATTTAGGATCTAATCCACGATTCTTTACAATCCAATTGAGCAAGACCTTAGATGTGGATGAGTCAGTTGGAAGTGCTATATCCCTCATGCTTTCAATGGGGCGGTTCCCAAATAGTAAGACCGAACCTACGTTTCCATTGCTCACAATTCCTATTTCGGGAAGAAGCATCAAATCTTCATTATTTTTAGCATAGTCTGCGGAAGGTATGGGTGCTGCAATGCAATCCCTACGCATCACATGCCCGGTAAGCCAAGCTGGAGGTGCTGATAGAATGGTCCAATCGGGATTTAACCCGTCGAAAATCGGATCACAATTCGAAAAAGAGACACGCCCGATGACATTTTTCCAACTCATCTCATACCCCCAATGCGACCACTGGAAGTGATTTAATTGGCTTGTCCTCTGGAAGAATGATGGTTTCGAATTTGGAGTACGAGGAGTTGCGCTTCACGGGAACCGATCCTGTCTTCACAATCATCCTTGCAAGTTGCTCGGAACTAGTCGTAAGGCTTGTTTTACTGCCGGCCTCATGCATAATTTCCTCATGACCAACAGTTCCATCCAAATCATCAGCACCGCAATTAATGGCGAAGGATGCGAGTTTGTCACCAATATTCATCCTGTAGGCTTTGATGTGGGGAATGTTATCCAACATCAACCTAGACACTGATATCATCCTTATTGTCTCAAGTCCAGATGATAGCTGAGCCTCCGGTAGCCTTGTCTTATCAGGGAGGAATGGATAAGGGACGAAGCACTGGAAACCACCTGACAGGTCTTGTTGCTCTCTTAACCTGAGGAGGTGAGTGATCCTGTCCTCTATGGTCTCTATAGTTCCAAAAAGCATAGTACAGTTTGTCGGCATCCCAAGTGAGTGGGCGATTCCGTGAATATCCAGATATTCGTCTGAGGATTCCTTTCCCATACAAATTCTATCTCTGACACTGTCTACCAAAATTTCAGCACCGCCCCCTGGGAGAGAGTCAAGTCCAGACATGGAAAGTATTGACAGCGTCTCCTCGATGGAAAGAGATGATCTTGTTGACAGGTGTTTTATCTCGACCGCTGTTAAGGCCTTAATATGGATTTTCGGGAATTCTTCCTTGAGTGATGAAAAGAGCTGACAATATTCGTTTACCGTCCAAGTAGGGTGAAGGCCACCAACTGTATGGACTTCGTCGATGCTATCTGAGTAAGGACGTATCCTATCGAGGTATTGATCGGTGTTTAGGGTGTACGCATCTGGGTGTCTCGGACCTTTCCTAAATGCACAAAATCTACAAGCTAGAACACAAATGTTGGTTGAATTTACATGTAAATTCTCATTGAAGAATACGTGCTTTGAGAATCTGGACTTTTTGACCATGTTGGCAAGAGAAGTCACCGATGAAATCTCCTTCTCTTTCATCAATTCAACACCTTGGTCGAATGATAGTCTACCTTCTGAAACTAGTGTTTCTAGGCATTCGAGGGCGATTTTACTGGACCTTACAGCTAGTGGGACCTCCATTGATGAGAGGGTTTCCCTCCATTGGGGATTGGAATACTTCATCGCCTCGTCTGACATGCTGATGGTTAGTGGTCTGGCCTCGCCGTCATAAGAATTCGTCTACGGTCACGTTACAAGTGCCCGGAAAGCATCATTAGTTAGATTTTCTAGCAAGGCCATGAATTCAGCAGACCGGGCATCTGATATGACAACATCACAGCTAGGTGAGTTGGCTTTGAGATGTCGGAGGCACATAGTGAAAATGATTCATGCAGCTGGTGCTGGTCATCCTGGAGGATCATTGTCCGCCATCGATATCATCGCCGCCCTTTATGGAAATCAACTAAGGTTCGATGTCAAGAATCCAGATTGGGCGGATAGGGATCGATTCATCATGAGCAAAGGACACGCGAGCCCCGCTGTCTACTCGATTCTATACGAAATGGGCTTCATCACTGAAGATGACATGATGTCATTTCGTAAGTTGGGCTCAGTATGTCAAGGGCACGTGGATATGAAATGGACAAACGGGGTTGATTTTTCTGCTGGGAGCTTGGGGATGGGACTATCATTCGGACTCGGATGTGCATTAGCCGCGAGGATGGATTCCAGTAATCGTGATGTTTGGGTTATGGTTGGAGATGGAGAAATACAAGAGGGGCAGTTTTGGGAGGCTGCAATGGCTGCTGATTTCCATTCGGTAGGAAAATTGAATCTTATTGTTGATAGGAATCGGATACAGAACGATGATTTTGTGGAGGTCCAAATGGAGGTCGGGGACGTCGGGGCCAAGCTTGCTTCGTTCGGCTGGGATGTAATGGAAATTGACGGACACGATATGGAACAGGTATCACAGGCAATTCAATGGTCTTCGTCAATGACGGCCTCTCCAACAGCGATAGTGGCTCATACAATCAAGGGGAAGGGTGTTTCTTTTATGGAAGATAATCCTTCATTCCATGGTAAAGCTCCGAATGATAACGAGTTAGTGATAGCATTGGAGGAGCTGTCATGAGTGCTCCATCAGCCGGTGGAGCCTCGAGAGACGGGTATGGCTCCGCACTACTGCGGTTAGCCGATGATCCGCGTGTCGTGGTACTGGAGGCGGATTTGGGGAAATCAACAAAGTCTTGTCTATTTAGAGAAGCTAATCCAGAGAGAACAGTCTCTCTCGGTATTGCGGAACAGAATATGATTTTGGTAGGAGCTGGGATGGCGTCATCGGGAAAGATTCCGTTTGCAAGTACCTTTGCAATTTTTACTGAGAGGGGATTTGAACAAGTTAGGAATGGTGTTGCCAGACCTGGATTGGTGGTGCACCTTTGTGGTAGCCATGGAGGCATACATACTGGAACAGACGGAAGTAGCGCTCAGTCAATAGAAGATCTGGCATTGTATAGGACCATACCTGGAATGACAGTAATTCACCCCTGTGACGATCTCTCATCGGAAGAGCTGACAATTCAGTTACTTGATCATGGGAGGCCTTCATACACCAGAACTGCCAGAAATAAGACACCTAGGATGTACGATGAGGATAGTTCTAAGAAGCTTAAAATTGGTAAGGGGTCGAAGCTTCGTGAAGGATCTGATGTCGCTATAATCGCATGTGGAGTGATGGTCTCCGAGGCCATGAGGGCGGCTGAGGAACTGTCCAAAAATGGTGTAGAGGCAGCTGTCGTCGACATGCACACGATTAAGCCTCTGGATACAGATTTGATTGATGAGCTCGTTCAAGAATGCGGGGGAATTGTTACTGCGGAAGATCATTCGGTGATCGGGGGACTAGGGAGTGCGGTCTCTGAACACGTCTCGTACAGGGGAGGGGTTCCGGTTAGGATGGTAGGGGTTTCTGATAGATTTGGGGAAAGTGGCGAGCCGGGAGAGCTAATGGATCTCATGGGGATAACTTATGCAGATATCGTGGATTCGTGCCAATCTCTACTGTCTTGAATCTAACATTTTCATATTTGGATTGGGGTTTCATTCATGAAGTATCCAAACGGCCGAGGAGCCATGGGGGACTCTAACAGCATTAAGGGGGTCCTTGATGGAACAATAGATCCCTCTGAGATTAGTGGAGATAAGAAGCTTTATTCTATGGCTGAGAGAATATATGGAAGAGAAGCTTTGGAGGAGATGGGGGTTGAGCCTCCAGTCGAGCCTCCCGAGAGTGGCATAAAAGCAATGAATGGAAATGGCGGGGTCGAGATACCGATAAAAGACTCCTTGGGTACAGTTAATGTTGACTCCCGAAAGAAACCTCGGAGAAGAGTTGTTCTGCCTCTTATTATGTTCGCACTATTGACGATTTCTGGTTTCAACGTCGTAGTTGGGATAGGTACCGTTCTACCATTATGTGAAGATGACCCCCCAGAGCAGGAGCTTGAATTCAGCTCTAGTGCGCAGTTGCAGAATAACACTCTATTCATCGTTTGGAAGATGACCGGACTCAATAACGGCTCTTTCTACACTATAGAATGGCAAGTTTCTCAGAATGGATCGAGCGAAATAGTAGATATTGGTAATTCGACTTGGGTTTCAGATAACGATCCAGTTAGATTTGATAATAGAAATTGGTATATCGACGCCCCTCCCTACTCGTATTTGTCAACGCTTTACGAAGATGATTTGATGGTAGCATTCTCTAATGGTTCGGGAGATTCCATCACAACTCTTTCCGATGATGCAAATCGGGTTTCTTATTGTGAGTCAAACACCCGGCTTATTTGGACCGAATATCAGGATTTTGAGAGTAAGGATGCTTGGGGAGAGTCTGGTACTGGTGAAATTGCAGACGGTGCGATGATGATGCTTTTTGCATTAATGATGATTATTACTGCGAGGAAGAGAAGCTAATACATCCTAGCTAGATGTTGCTTCTTGGTCGTCTTCTTTCCGGTGATTACGCATTTCCTAGGTTTGTCATATTCCTCTACGCATTCTCCAAGCATCGTGAGTCCCGAAAGCCTCTCTAGAATTTCAGCGTCAGAATCAGTCCCACAGAATGGAAACGAATACACCATCCCATCCACTATTGGGGAAGAGAATTGGTGTCCCCCCTCCTCATTGGAAATCTCAGGGAGTTCCGAGACGAGATCGGAGAAATGCTCACTAGCCCTATCTCTAAGCTCGTCTGCGACAGAAACCAATGCTGAATTTACAGAGTTTACAATATCGCTTATTGGGGCCTCGTATTTGTTACCAATTCTCTCGGATATAATGCAATTTCCCGAGTCAATATCCCTCGGTCCCAGCTCAAGCCTAATCGGCACTCCCTTGATTTCCCAGTCATAGTGCTTGACACCGGGCCTGACGTCCCTATCGTCAACGTATGTCCTTAGTCCAGCATCATTAAGACTGTCTCTTATCCTGAGGATCTCAGGTATTACATCATCCCTCACGTGGGAGGCAACGGGAAGTAGGACCACTTGGTAAGGGGCGACGGCTGGAGGCATTATCAGTCCCTTATCGTCTCCATGCATTCCTACCAATGACCCTAGCAACCTTTCGGACATGCCAAATGTGGTCTGATGGCAAAACTGATTCTCCCCATTTTGATCCTCATACTTGAGATCGAAGGCCCTAGCCCATTGATCCCTGTAATGATGATAAGTTGCAACCTGTAAGGTCCTTCCATTTGGCATGACAACATCAGCAGCCATTGTGTACCATGCACCGGGGAATGTGTCCCAAACAGGCCTCTTTGAGACAAGGCTTGGAAGACATAGGTCATGCAGGATCCTTTGAACCATGGTTGCATCTTCAGAAATTTGGTCTGTTGCCCCTTCCTCATCCTTGTGTACCGTGTGTGCCTCGAAAAAGTGAATCTCTCTTACTCTAATGAATGATCTAGTCTGTTTGGTCTCGTATCGGAAGGTATTGACGATTTGGAATGTTTTCAGAGGAAGATCGGAATGACTTCTGACCCAAAGTGAGAACATTGTATACATAGGCGTCTCAGAGGTTGGTCTGAGGAACATGGGTGCTTCTAACTCATTCTCCCCGCCATGGGTTACCCAATATACTTCTTTTTTGAAGCCGGAGTCCTCTTCTTCCATCCTGAGTTCAGAGGGGTCTACACCTG
>MDTA01201323.1_pt1 | contig 10312 bp, 8 predicted proteins | sample 811151 | NCBI WGS metagenome assembly MDTA01 (sample SAMN05326648, study PRJNA326480) | marine metagenome | isolation source: seawater | place: Indian Ocean: South | collected 2010 | reverse complement strand
TCTTCGTTTGAGTCCTCCTTTGAAAAGCCAGATGTATAAAAAAATAAAAAGGATAATTGATATATTTTTTTCTTTGATTGCTTTAGTAATTCTAATGCCATTTTTTTTACCAATAATGTTGATACTAAGATTATCAGGAGAAGGTGAAGTTTTTTATCTTCAAAATAGAATAGGCAAAGATTATAAAGATTTTAAGATTATCAAATTTGCTACAATGCTAAAAAATAGTGAAAATATTGGTACTGGTATTTACACTGCAAAAAATGATCAAAGAATCCTTCCATTTGGAAAATTTTTAAGAAAATCAAAAATTAATGAACTTCCTCAGATATTCAATATTCTTAAAGGTGACATCAGCATAGTGGGACCTAGGCCCTTAATTAAAAGAACATTTGAGCTTTATTCTGAGGATGATCAAGAAATAATTTCATCAATGAAACCTGGATTAACTGGAGTAGGGTCTATTATTTTTAGGAATGAAGAGGAAATACTTTTAAATTGTAAAGGTAATCTTGAGAAATTTTATGAAAAAAATATTACTCCCTATAAAGCAGATCTTGAGAAATGGTATAAAGTGAATTTATCTTTTAGAACAGATATAGCAATTATAATTATTACTGCATGGTCTATTTTGTTTAAAGATACAAAATTACCATTTAAAGTTTTTAAGGATTTACCCAAAGCTTTTTTTAATGATTAAGATTAATATTAAAGAAAAACATGAGCCATATTGCAGATTTGTTTCTTTTTACAATGAAGCTATAGAAAGAGAACAAAAAAATATTGAAGCTGGCTGTTTGTCTTCATGTGATCAATATAATAGAGTCCATGGCAGATTTATAAATATAAAATATGTAAACGACGATGAATTCATTTTTTTTTCAAATTATCAAAGCCCAAAGGCTAAAGATTTTATTCAAAACCAAAATGTATCACTAACTTTTTTTTGGAGCTCAACTAATTCTCAGATTAGATTAGAGGGTAAAATAAGATTACTAGATGGCAAAAGATCAGATAATCATTGGAAAAATAGATCAAATGAAAAAAATGCCCTTGCAGTCTCATCTAAACAATCTTCCGAAGCAAATTCTTATGACGAAATAAAGTCGAGCTATGAGCAGGTGTTAGAAAATGCTGATCTTACAATAAGACCTTCTTTTTGGGGCGGTTTTGTAATTAATCCAACCTTTTTTGAATTTTGGAAAGGGCATGAATTTCGATTAAATAGAAGAGAAGTATATATCCTTGAAAATAAAAAATGGCATAAAAAGATAATTCAGCCATAATTAAGTTAAAATTCTTGCCAAATATATCTTTTAGTTTAAAATCGCTCTATTAAATATTATGAACTTCTTTTTATCCTCTTTAAAAATTTAGAACATGTTATTTTTCACTAACAGCATCTAGAATGTACATTCCTTGAAAAAAAATAAAATACCAATAAACGAATCAATAAAAGCGTCTGAGATTATGGTAATTGATAATGAAGGCACTAAGAGAGGAATGATGTCATTTAATGATGCACTTAATCTAGCAAAACAGTCCTCTTTGGACTTGGTTCAAGTTTCTTCATCGGAATCCAAGCCTGTAGTTTGCAAGCTTTTGGATTACGGGAAACATATCTTTGAAAAGAAAAAAAATAGCAATCAATCTAAATCAAAAATGAAAAAGAGCTCTATGAAAGAGATAAAATTTAGGCCCTCTACGGATACAGGAGATTATAAAATTAAATTAAATAAGATTAAAAGCTTTATTCTTTCTGGGGATAAGACTAAAATAAGCGTCCGTTTTAGAGGTAGAGAGATTCTCAATAGTGATATCGGCTTAGAACTTCTTAAAAAGGTTCAAGAAGAGCTTGCTGAAATATCACAGGTTGATCAAGAACCCTCACTAGAAGGAAGACAGTTATTGATGGTTTTATCACCTCTAAAAAGAAAAAATTAGTTATAGAGTAGTTAGATGGGATATAAATTAAAAACACATTCTGGGGCAGCAAAGCGATTCAAAAAGACATCTACTTCAGTCAAAAGCAGAAGTGCAAATAAAAATCATATTTTATCTAAGCAATCAACAAAAAGAAAAAGACAAAATAGGGGTTTAAATAAGCTTAAAGGCACAACCATGAAGATGGCAGCAAGACTTATCAAGTAAATATGGCTAGAGTAAAGAAATCATTAACAGCTAGAACGAAACATAAAAAAGTTCTCAAATCTACTAAAGGACATTATGGTGCAAGAAGTAGGCTTTATAAGACTGCTAAGCAATCAAATATTAAAGCAATGCAATATGCTTTTAGGGATAGAAAGAATAGAAAAAGAGCTTTCAGGAATTTATGGATTTCTAGGATTAATGCAGGTTGTAGAGATTTAGGTATTTCTTATTCAATTTTTATTCATGCTTTATCAAAAAAAGATATTCACCTAAACAGGAAGATGCTCGCTGACATAGTAGTTAATGATTCACCAACTTTCGAGAAGGTTGTTCAGACTGCTTTAAAATAATATATTAGTTAAATGTCTTCATTTAACGAAATAGTTCCTCCAAAAATATTAGAAGATTATGGAACTAACCATTCCATAAATCAGATTAAAGATTATTTATTAGCTATTTTATCTAATCTGGGTTTTCAAGAGGTTGATGGGCCAGAAATTGAATCTGAAAGATTCAATTTCGATATGCTTAACATCAAAGAGTCTCATCCAGCTCGACAAATGCATGATACATTTTATATCGAAAATAAGTCAAAGGTCCTGCGAACTCATACCTCTCCTGTACAAATTAGAAGTCTTTTAGAAGAAAGTCCGCCATTAGCAATAATGTCAGCAGGAAAAGTTTATAGAAAAGATGACGATGCGACTCACTTACCAATGTTTCATCAAGTAGAAGGTATTTATGTTGCAGAAGATGTAAATTTTTCAAATCTAAAGTACTTAATCAATCAGATTATCCAGAAGATTTTTGACCAAAAAACAAAGGTAAGATTCAGGCCATCTTTTTTCCCATTTACTGAGCCGTCAGCAGAAGTTGATATTTTGGGAGAAAATAATAAGTGGTTAGAAATACTTGGATGTGGCGTTGTTAATCCAATTGTTCTAGACAATTGCGGCATTGATTCAAAAAGATTTAGTGGAATTGCATTTGGTTTGGGAGTTGAAAGAATAGCTATGCTTAAATATGGCGTAGAAGACATAAGAGACTTCTATAAATCTAATTTGGATTTTTTAACTCAATTCAAATGAAAATACATTATGAAGATCTTCTAAGATTTCTAATTTCTAAAGAGCCAATTAAAAATATTTCGGAGAAGCTATTTCAGCTTGGCCATGAGCATGAAATTAGCAATAATATTTTTCATCTTGAGCTCACTGCGAATAGAGGAGACTGTCTGTCAGTTTATGGATTGGCAAGAGATTTGAATACTTTCTATGGATTGAAAAATGATCTCGGAATTTATAATGGTGAAATTCCTAATATGTCATTTAATTTTAAAAATACATCTCCTGAAAATTGTCCGAATATAACTTTTCTAAGGATTGAAATAGATAAAAAAGTATCATCAGAAAAATACTCAGATTATATGGAAAATTATTTCAAAAATATGGGAATAAATAAAAATAACTTCTTTACAGATATATCAAATTATCTCTCATATGAGATTGGACAACCCTCACATTGTTATAATGGAGAAATCATTAGAGATGGCATTACTTTTTCTAACGAGCACTGCAAGGAGAGCTTTCAAACTCTTTTGGACAAAGAAGTTATTTTAGATGGAAAAGTCTGTATCTTTAAACATAATGATAGAATCGTAAATATTGCAGGAGTCATGGGTGATAAGTCATCAAGTTGTAATGAAGAGACATTGACTGCATTAGTTGAATTTGCCAATTTCAAACCAGAAGCCATAATAGGAAAGGCCCTAAAATATAACCTTCATTCGGAAGCTGCTCATAAATTTGAAAGAGGTGTAGATCCTCTTATGCAAGATTTGGCATTAAGGAGATTTATTAAAATAACCGAAGATCACGCTAACATAAAAAGTCTTGAAGTTTTTAGCTATGGAAGAGATACCTATAAAAGCAGATATATTCCATTTAATCCTACAAGTATAAATAAAATCCTTGGAACTAATATTGATAAAACTGAAATAGAAGATCGCTTGAAGGACCTATATTTTAAATTTAACGAAACAATAGAAATTCCAAGTTTTAGGAACGATATCATTTCAGAAAATGATTTAGCCGAGGAGGTAGCAAGATCTATTGGTTACAACAATATTAAACAGGAAGAAACTACAATACCAAAATTTAATTTATCCTCTAAGGCATCTAAATATTACAAGGTAAAAGAGAAGCTATTCAGAAATGGTTTTTATGAGGTTATTAATTTTCCATTTGCTAGAGAAAAGCAAGATATTTCAATAGAAATAGATAATCCGCTTGACTCAAATAAAAAATATCTTCGATCTAACCTAAAGAACTCGCTTATTGATAACCTTATTTACAATGAGAGAAGACAGAAAGACTCTATTAAACTTTTTGAGATTTCAGATATTTATACTAAAGACAATATTACTGAGACCAAGCTGGGAATAATTGCTACAGGAAGGCAGGGATATAATTACAGAGACTTTTCAAACAAGATTTCTAAACTATCTCTCGATAATATTTTCAAAGATTATGGAATTGAATTTAATGAAATCTCAAGGAGTGACTTAGATACAAAGAGAAAAGAAAAGATTTTTTATGCAGAAATTGAGATTAGTAAATACTCAGATAAATCAAAAAATTTCTATAAATCTCATTCTAACTTCAAGAAATATCAAAAGATTTCTGATTTCCCTGGCAGTGTTAGAGACTTTTCATTCTCTGTAACTAACTTTTCAAAGCTGGACGATATATATTCTCATATTGATAGTTACAAACATGAAAATCTTAAAAATGCATTTATATTTGATTTTTTTAAAAATGATAAAACCAAAGAAATTAAGCTTGGTTATAGGTTTATATTTCAGTCAAAAGATAAAACTTTATCTGAAGAGCAAATTTCTAAAATAACTGATGAAATTTTAAAACCCATATTGTCTATGAAAGGAGTTTCTATTCCTGGAATGTAGAACAATATCAACCATTATGATGCAGAAAAATCTATAACGTTTATAATTAATAAAGAACAACTATTTTATGAAATTAACATCTCTAATATATTTACTTCTACCAATATTTATAAATGTAAATGCTCAAGCTCAAGCTATAGATCTTTCAGAAGTAGATATTAATGAAATTAAAAGTGTTCTCACCCCTGAGGAATTGGAAGCCTACATAGGGGCCTCCCCATCTCTCGATGAATCTACAGAACTTGAACCGTATGAACTTTTTTCAGAAGAAACATTAGTTGAAGAGGAGAAAATAATTGATGAGGTATTAATTGAAAAATTTGGTTATAGCTTTTTTTCAAAAATACCTACTTCAACATCTGCTGTTGGCGATCTTCCACTTCCAAATGATTATAAGATATCAATTCGTGATGAGTTTACAGTAATATTATCTGGCTCAAAAGAAAGAATTTTTGATTTATCTGTTAACCTCGACGGCACTATTCTTTTCCCAGAAATTGGGTCTATTTCTGTTGTTGGAAATTCACTCGAAGAAGTGAAAAATAAGTTAACAAACATAGTTGATCAAGCTTTTGTTGGAGTTAATGTTGATATATCAATAAAAAATCTTAGTGCAAAAAAAATTACTATTGTTGGCGCTGTTGAATATCCCGGAACATATCTTGTTAATCCCTTTAGCACAATATCAAGTGCGTTGGCCTACTCAGGCGGTATTTCAGAAGTTGGAACGCTCAGAGATATTAAACTGATAAGAAATAACGGGGAGACATTCAATTTTGATTTATATGATTTACTTATTTATGGAAATAGAAATAGTGATATAACTATTGAAGCAGGGGATACAATTCTTATAGGTGCAGCATCACAATTTACCCAAATTGATGGTGCTGTAAATAGACCTGCGATATATGAAATCTTAGAAACTGATACTCTTGAGGACATAATTTTTTACTCTCTGGGATTTAAGCAAAATGCAAACCAACAAAAAGTTTCTCTTAATATTTTAGATTTTGATAATTCTAAAACCTTACAAAAAGAAGTAACTGACAAAAGTATGTCTTTAAGAGATGTAATTAGCGTAGAAGTTTTTGAATACTTAAGTAAAGAACAAAAAAATGTCTATGTAGATGGAGCAGTAGCAAAAAAAGGATATTACGCAATAGACGACAATAAAACACTAGAAGATTTAATTAGCAAGTTAGATTTTATAGATGTCTATCCATGGTATGCTGTCTTAGAGCAATTTGATGAACAGAGCCTTGTGCGAACTTCTCATTCATTCAGTTTAAAAGATCCAGAAACTTTTAAAGATATCGAGATTAAACAAAACTCTAGAGTTTTTTTTGCTAATAGAGATTTACGGGATTTTGAGGGAAATATCAGCGCTATTTCTCAATCCTCTTTAGATGATTTTGCTTTAAATATTATCCATCCAAAAGGAGAATATACTTTACCAGTTATTGGTAAATTTAGTATTTTGTCTTTTATAGATTTTATAGGTATCGATATGAGCAGTACTCTCGATGAAGCTACATACCTAAGCCCTCTTTCTGATAATCTCGTTGTTGGCAACTATAAAGATATGAATTTTAATGCAGAAAGGTTCCACTCTGTTTCTTTCAAAGAAATGGCTAGCAATGTAATAAGAGTAACTGTTAGCGGAGCTGTAAAATATCCTGGTGTCTATTCATTAAGTTCTGGATTTACTATTAATGATTTATATGGCTTAGTTGGTGGGTTTAAAGATAATGCTTTTTTAGATGGAATAGTTCTTAAAAGATTAGAAGTTGCTGATCGTCAAGCTAAAGCACTCCGAGAAGCTAGAAGAAAATTAGCAGATGCAATGTTTGCATATTCTCAAATTGATGGCGGGCAATCTGTTGATATGAACCTCATGGAATCTTTTGCCACATTTGAAATTGATGCTGAAGATCTTGGGAGAGTTGCAGGAGATTTTACTCCTGGAAGTGATGCAATTTCTGATACTTTTTTATTCGAGGGCGACACCATATTTATTCCATATGAATCAAACTCTTTCTCAGTCATTGGAGAAGTTTTAAATCCAAATAACATAATATTGGAGGGAAGAATCTCTGTAAGAGATGCCATAGAAAGAGCAGGTGGCTTTTCGGAATTTGCTGATACCCGCAGGGTTTATGTTATTAAATCTAATGGACTTGTAGAAAAAGTAGGCAAAAGTGTTTTTAGTGGAGCAAATAATATTGAACCTGGAGATACTGTAGTAATCCCAAGGAAGCTCGATTATGGACCAGCTAGACTCATGACGTTAATACTGCCTTACACTCAACTCATATCTGATCTATCATTCTCTGCAGCAGCATTAAATAATTTGAATAATTAATGTCTCAACAATGAGATTTTTACTTCATATCTCAATAATTTTTTCTTTATTATTTCTTTTTCAAAAAGTAAGCTCTGATAGTTTTAATTACAATTCTTATACAAGCCATGGAATTATTGGTCTTATAAATATGCCTACAGCGAGGCATTATAAAGAGGGTGCTTATGCGTTTGGAGCAAATTTAAACAAAAAAGATCAAAAGATATTCATTTCTTCGTCACCCTATGACTGGCTGGAAGCAACATTATTTTATTCAAATATTGTAGATAAACCATATTGTGAGACATTCTATGATCCTGTTTGCAGTCAAGACTACAAAGATAAAGGTTTTAATTTTAAATTTAGACTTAAAGAAGAGGGAAGATTGCCTGCCATCTCTGTTGGTTTTAATGATATAGGAGGTACAGGTCTTTACAGCTCAGAGTATATTGTAGCTAGTTATGGGAGGAACTATCTTGATTTCCATTTTGGGATTGGATGGGGGAATTTGAGCGGCTCAGATTTAAGTTTTGAAAATCCATTGATAAAATTAAGTAATAAATTTGAATTAAGATCAAAACAAATCGAAGGAGGTGGCCAAATTGAGCCATCTAATTTTTTTTCTGGCAAAAAGGCTGCGCCATTTTTTGGTTTATCTTATGCATTAAATAGGAAAACAGTTTTAAAAATTGAGCATGATACAACCGTTACTCCAGGAGCTATAGGGTATCAAGAGCCTAAATCAGATTTTTCTTTTGGTATTCAATATAACCTTAATGATAATTTTACTATTGGAATTTCTAATGTCAGGGGAGATACATCAAGCTTAAGCTTTGTTTATAAAAATAATCCAAAAAAAAGTAACTCAAGATACAAATACAAAAAAACCAAATTTAAAGAAACTGATGGTAAATATGTCAGATTTATAAAAAGCCTTAACAATAATGGTATAGGGGTTAACAAAATTATTGAGACTTCAAAAGAAATAGGAGTTGAATTAACACAATTTACACATCCAAATCTAAATACCCTCAATGAAATTATTCGCCAAGCATCCTATGACGCAGGCCTTAATAAAGAAATAAAAAAAGATCTGAGGACTGCAGACCTTCAAGCTTTAGCTGAATATGACCAAGCTTTTGAACAAAGCTCAAAACTAATTTATGAGAGACAAGCAGCTAAAAAGTTCAAAACTAGCAATAACATATCATTTAGACCTTTCTTAGCATCAAGAGAAGAATTCTTTAAAGGAGCTTTAATGCTGGAAAATAATAGTGAATTTATTATCAAAGAAAATTTTTTCTTTTCATCAAATTTAAAATACTCTCTGGCAGATAATTTTGATGATTTAAAATATCCTCCAGTTGATACATATCCCGCTCAGGTAAGATCAGATATAAAAGACTATCTTAAAAATTTTAACAATGGAGTTTTTGTAGGTAGGGCTCAATTTGACTATCATTTCACCCCAAAGAAAAATCATCATATTATGGCAACAGCTGGTATTTTAGAAGAAATGTTTAATGGCATTGGTTTCGAATACCTATATTTTAAGCATGATTTAAACTATGCAATCGGGTTTGAGGTATTTAATGTAAAGAAACGAGATTATGAAATGCGTTTTGGTACATTAGAGTACGAAAATATTGTTAGCCATCTGAATTTTTACTACAGAAACTATGATTTTATTCCTTTTGATGCGAAAGTTTCATATGGTGAATATCTTGCTGGAGATGAAGGATATACAATTGATGTATCAAGGTCTTTTCCTAATGGAGTGAGGTTTGGATTTTTTGCTTCTTTTACAGATGTTAGCAGTGAGCAATTTGGAGAGGGCGCATTTGATAAGGGAATATATTTTGATGTTCCAATATTTGGAAATTTAATAAATTATTCTTGGCGACCTCTTACAAAAGATCCAGGAGCAAAACTAAATAGAAAACATACTTTGCATGATTTATTAGTAAAATTTAAGCCAATTAATTAACAAGAAATGAAATACATTAAAAGTAGAATATGTTTAAAAATTACATACATTTTGAATAAAATTATTGTTTTTAAAGCAACTTACATGCATAATCTGATTGAGGAGCGCATAACTATGAAAGGATTATTGTCACTATTTTTGATGTTCTGCATAGCATCTACTGGAAGTGTTATAGCAAATGAAACAGTATCGGATGAAAGAATAGCTGAAATTTCGCAAAGGTTGGAGGCTTATTCTAAAGAGAGCTTAATTGAAAGAAGAGATTTTCTAGTCTCGTACCAAGAAGGAGACAATGCTGAAGACAATAATGGTGTTCCAGTAGGATCTGCATCTGAAAGATCTTTGGAAGTTTCAATAATTGATGCCCTTCTAGTGGCTCTTGGTGTAGTTCTTCTCGATAACGTTACAGAAGATTCAACTACTCCCCCAGATACAGTTTTTCCTGTGATTACAATTTTAGGAGATAATCCAGCTACTGTTGAGCTTGGTGGAACATATACTGATGCAGGAGCCACCTCTGACGGAGGCGAAACTGTTTCTTCATCAGGTACAGTTGATACTAATTCGGTTGGATCATACACAATCACTTACTCAGCTACTGACGCAGCTGGCAATACTAGCACCGCAACAAGAACAGTTAATGTTGTTGATACAACAGCACCAGTTGTTACCTTGACGGGTACAGCTACAGTTACTGTTGAACTTGGTGGAACTTATACTGAACTAGGAGCAACAGCTACTGACGCCTCAGGTACAGTTACAGTTGTAACTTCTGGTACTGTAGATACAAACACTGTTGGATCATATACCGTTACATATTCATCAACTGATGCTTCTGGTAATGTGGGCACTGCTACAAGAACAGTTA
>MDTA01185212.1_pt1 | contig 10313 bp, 8 predicted proteins | sample 811151 | NCBI WGS metagenome assembly MDTA01 (sample SAMN05326648, study PRJNA326480) | marine metagenome | isolation source: seawater | place: Indian Ocean: South | collected 2010 | reverse complement strand
GCTTAATGGCCTCATCAATTGAACGGACAACACCTATGGAAAGTTTCGGGCCAAGAAATTCCGTTGCGAAATCTGATTCAGTCGCTAATCCTACCTCAGGAAGAATTTCACGGGTAGCTTTGTCCCCAAGCATGTCAACATTCCGCGATCGGAGTTGCTCGGCTACTCGAGGAAGGAATTCTTGTGCAATAGATCCGTGTACTAAAAGTGATTCTGCTGCGTTACAGACACCCATGCGTTGACATTTGGCATCAATTAAAATTCTTTCAGCCATATCAAGATCAGCAGATTTGTCGACGTACACATGGCAGTTTCCACTGAAATGTTTAAGGACTGGCATGCGTGCTTCAGCGCAGACCCGGCGGATGAGGCCCTCGCCACCACGTGGAATTGCAAGATCGATCAGATTGTCGAACTGAAGAAAAGCACCAACAGCCTCACGATCTGCAATGTCAACAAGTTGAACGCAATCAGTTGGTAGGCCACTTACAGAGATCGCCTGACGAATGCTTTCAACAATTCTTCTGCTTGAGTAAGCTGCTTCCTTTCCTCCTCGCAGAATGACTGCATTTCCTGAAGCCATTGCAACTGCGGCGGCATCTGCAGTGACGTTTGGCCGTGACTCGTAAATGAAAAAAATGACACCAAGAGGGACACGTACCTTACGAACTTGAAGCCCGTTGGGTTGTGTTGATGTCTCAATGAGTTCACCGATCGGATCCGGCAGTGCGGCTACTGCTTCAATTCCTGCGGCAATAGCTTCGATTCGCTCGCTGTCGAGGCGGAGTCTGTCTGTGGCAGCTTCTGTGAGGCCGAAGCCAGGTGCTGCGGCGAGATCCTGAAGGTTAGCCGTCAAGATGTCGGCTTCATCCTTCCGGATTGTATCTGCAGCCACCCGAAGGCATGCCGCTCGCTGTTCTCCCGAAATTGTTGCAAGCTGTATCGCAGCTGCACGGCTCTTTTCAGCAGTATTGCGGCATAGCTCCTGAATTTTGTGATTGGAGGCTGTTGAACAGTCGGGCATGAGTCGGCTCTTTAGAAGGAAAAATGAAGTTTGTAAGCAGGTCCGAATATTTCTCCTGTAATGGTACGCTACCAGATACCATTGTTTCGGTCAGCACACATGGGCAAATGCCATTGTAGGTCGAATTACACCTATTTAGGGAGTTTTTTATGTGTACTCATAGTCGTCGATCTTTTATGACATCAGCTGCTGCGGGGATCGTTGGAATTCCCCTTGCTCATGCCGCCGCATCGGCACCCCCGAAATTCAGTCTTGGAATCCAAGCATTTTCGTTGAGAAAGTATTCGCTTGATGACGCTCTGCGTCATACGAAAGCGTTGGGTTTTGATGCAATTGAATTCTATCCAAAGATGTTTCCAGTGACGGATAGTCAGTCACAAATTAAGGCAGTGCTGCAGAAGGTTAAAGACGAGGGACTGAGGATTTCTGCTCATGGTGTAAATAAATTCACTGCAGACAGCGAAGCCAATCGAAAAGTTTTTTTGTTCGCAAAAATGGCGGGGATAAAAACACTGACAGCGGATCCCTCGGAAGATTCTTTTGATAACCTCGAAGAGCTTGTCGAGGAATTTGATATTCGTGTTGCAATTCATAATCACGGACCAGGTCATCGCTACAGTAAAGTCCTTGACGTTTTACGAGCGATTGAAAACCGGGATCAGCGCATTGGTGCGTGTGCTGATCTTGGTCACTATATTCGTTCAGCCGAGCGGCCGGTCGAAGTTATACGGCTTTTAAAAGGCAGGTTGTATGGCATTCACCTCAAAGATTTTGCTGAAATGGAGAAAAAAACCGAGGGAGTTATTCTCGGCCGGGGGCATCTTGATGTACCGGCTGTATTCGTTGCACTTGAGCAAGTTGGGTTTCCAGAAGATGGTGCTCTTTCTTTAGAGTATGAGCAAAATCCGGAAAATCCTTTGAATGACATTCGCCAGTGTGTTGCCGTTGCCCGCAAAGCAATGGCCTTATAATAGCAGTCCGTTAGTTCTGCTTGATGCATACGCTGTGAGTGCAAGTCGCACAGTCGCTACGTCATGCACTCGCAAGATATGAATGCCATGGTCGGCTAGACTGCAGGCTGTCGCAGCCGTTGCTATATCGCGGTCATGCAACGATGCGTCGCGATGAAGTGTTTGCTTAATCAACTTTCCAAGAAACCCTTTACGGGAATGGCCAATGAGAATGGGGCATCCCAAGTCGAGGAATTTCGAAGCATTTTTTATAAGCTCGATATTATGACTGTGAGTTTTTCCGAAACCTATACCCGGATCAAGACATACTGATTCAAGGGCAATACCAGCTGAAATAAGAGCGTTCCTTCGATCCTCTAAATAGGCATGAATTTCTTCTACGACGCTTTCATAGGTTGGATTAACCTGCATTGTCTTTGGGGTGCCTTGCATATGCATGGCACAAACCCCGGCACCAGTCTCGATTGCGATTTGGACCATTTCAGGGTCACCTTGCAGGCCAGTAACGTCGTTTATTATTTCAGCGCCATTCTCTAGAGCTTTTTTCGCTACAGAAGCCTTGGAGGTATCAATAGATATAGGACAGTCAGATTCGTGTGCAAGAATTCTGACTACTTCTCCAACTCGGCGCCATTCTTCTTCTGCATCGACTGGATCTGAAAAAGGGCGCGTACTCTCTCCACCAATATCTAGAACATCGGCACCAGCTTCAATGAGAGATAGTCCGTGAGCTACTGCAGTTTTGATCTGAGTCCACAGGCCACCGTCAGAAAAGCTGTCAGGCGTCGTATTTACGATCCCCATCAATAGTGGTAATCCATCTGACCTGGGGAGACGCAATCTCCGTGTGCGGAGTTGCCATTCGGTATGATTGTCGTCGTGTGGCTTCATTACCACGGTTCTTCCATGAGCCCAACAATCTGCTGCGACATCTTTATAATGCCCTCCTGTTGGGTGCTGACTACGGATCGACCATATTCAGGAACCAGTGCGGCCGCCTGACCAACATCAACACTTGCTGCCGGCACTGGGATGGAGCCCGAAGCTAGAACGGCGCCACCTCGGTCAGCCCAGGTAACAAGTACTTGGATATTCATCTCAACCATTCTGGATTGATCTGTTGGACTCTCGACCATCATGCGCTTGGTATCTGCAACAATTCGTCCAGTTAAAATACTATCGGCACCAGCACTATCAACAACCTTGAACGGGGTCCTCTTTTCTATTTCCTTGCAGACTGCCTCTGTCAGACGCTCACCAATGTCGAGAGCAGGTGTCATACGGAAACTGTCGCATTGAAATAGTGGTACATAGATCGTGCGAACATTTGTCGCGTACAAAGTGCTATTACCAAACTGGTACGCTGCGCACCCCACGACTCCTGGTACAAAGCAGGCAAGACCGTACAGAATCTTTCGGCGGTTGATTGATGAGGCCATCGTGAGCCCTACCTCAGTGGTTGGCTTTCACCAGTGTTGTCTTGACTGGCGATAACAGTGTCGGCTTCAGCCATAGCGTCAAGCTCTGCCTCTTTCAGAGAATCTGGATTCAGAAAAGCTGTGAGAGTCGGCCAAGGGTTGTCATTGAAATCCTCGAGTCCCGCTATGCCTTCGAGTTGCTTTCGAGCTTGTTGAGCCAGCATGGTCTTTGGGTAGTCTTGAGCAATAAGTGCATAATAAATTCGAGCAGATGAATAGTGTTTTCCTTTCGCATAAAATTCAGCCCTCTTCCAGTGCCGAAGGGCCTGCTGAGCTGCAATCTCAGCACGTGCTCGAATAACTCTTTCCTCTTCGTCGGCGCCGAGTTGATCTGGGAATTGGACAAGAATTTGGTCTGCTAAAATCTCCGCCTCATCTAGCATGCCTCCCTCGTAGGCAGGGCCTTGATACGCTTGAAGTTTTGCTTGAAGTGCAAACAGATGAGCTGGCATTAGAAACTCACTATCTGGGTATTCTGTCCGCAAGACTGAATAGAAGTAATCAGCGTCAAGCCATTCTTTCTCAAGAAAGTGAGCATTTGCTTGTGCCATCAGGCTGTCATCGGCAAGTGATCCACGGGGATCATTGAGTTGAACATGTTCGTATGCTTTGAGAGCTCGTCCTCGCGTGTCAAACAAAGGTCTACTTCGATTAATGAGATTTGGAATCAAAAGTGGAACATGCTGCTTTTCATCAAGTGCCAGCCAATACTGTGCGATAGCAAACTGCCGTTTTGCAATACGATCGAGATACCGAGTGTTTGGGTACTTTTTTACAAGGGAATCATATTGATCTTCAGCTTTTGGATATTGGTCTGTGAAGAAAAGACATTCACCGATTTGCCACATGGCATCTTCCTCGATAGCAGAATCCGGCCATCGGTCAATCACGCGAGAATACTGCTTCAAAGCAGCTTTGTATTCTTTCTGAACAAACAGGTCATCGCCCTCGGCGAGAGCATCTTTTGCTACAGACTCATTTGGACCACGACCAACGAGTTTCTTAAACCGTCGTTTGATTGTGTCACCCTTTAATGCATTCCAACCAAAATCTTCATCACTCGGTGTGAACTCAGATGAAATCACAGACGATGATTCATCATTGATCACTGAGTCATCGGGTCCGGTGCTCGAATTACTCCATGGCCATGTTGGCTGCGTGAGGGTGGCACATCCACTTGTAAGTGTCGTGAAAAATAATCCAACAATACATAGGAAAGCTCCTGGATATTTCCTTTGGTTGGTTGAATAGCTCATCGGTTTTTCTCACGTGACGAGGGAAAGGTTGTCGCAAGCCAATGACTGGTTCTCAGGCGATATCCAAGAATATTTGCGAATAGTGTGTTCATGATGGCACGAATTTCTCCAAATGGAGGTTCCGGCTGTGCCAAGAGGCCACTTTGGTCGAAGGAACTGGCAAGCTTTCGTAAAGAAATAATTGCGTCACTTGAGACTGACACAACGGATCTTTTTCCTCGTCGGCATCGTGTGCAGAGTCCTCCCCCGCCAAGCATACTGAACGATATTCGTCGGCCCTCCAATGGTTCTTGACACTCGGCGCAGCAGTAGAGCGACGGAAGTTGTCCAAGTTGATGAAGGATCCCCAGTTCTGTGTGAATAATAAGGGCTGAAATATTCCTGGCGTCAAATGCAGGGCCCAGCTTGGAACTCTGTCCGGGTCTCGGTGCAGAGAGCAATCGGATTGCTTTTGTGGCGAGATCAAAGAGTTTGGGTTGTGGGTCTGCATCAACAGTTACTGAATCCAGAAGTTCGGCGATGTAGAGTCCGGCAGCAAATGATGCCTCATGACGACCGATTCGGAATCGATGCTCGAGGAATGCCTCTGTGAGAAGATCAAGATTGCCAGATGAACGATGAAGGACGAGTACCTGACAAATGGAAAGCAGGTCAAGGGCGGCGTCGAATTTACTCTTTGGTCGCCACGCTCCCTTCGCCAATCCCCGTACCTTACCGGCTTCTCGAGTCAGTAAGGTAATGATCGCACTTGTTTCACCAAATGGTCGGGCCCGCAGGACTAGAGCCTGAGCCTTTTCGGCACTCATGGTCAATCAGGTGTTTGGGGTAATCTTGTAATACGGAGTCGATCAATTCGACGTCGTGAACTAGATAATACCTCGAGTGACACACCATCAGAAGCGATGGTTTCTCCCTCAGATGGTATCCGTCCAAAAACATGGAATGCGAAGCCCCCGACGGTATCGAAATCAGCTTCTTCTGGTAGGGAAAAATGCATTCGCTGATTCAGGTCATCAATCGGAACGTTAGCCAATGTCTCACATGCATCATTCGATTCCACAAGAATGCCATCAGCCAGCGTCTCATCATGCTCGTCTGTGATCTCTCCAACGATTTCTTCAAGAGCATCCTCAATAGTTACAATACCACAGACACCACCAAACTCATCTGTAACAATGGCCATATGTGACTTGCCATGTTGCAGGTCTCGAAGCAATGACTGAACACTCATTGTCTCAGGGATAAAGTAGGGGGGTCTAAGGAGATCACTAAGATTTGGATCGGTCCTTTTAGGTTTACTCGAGGCATCTTGGTACTGAGCTAATTCGGCCAAAATTTCACGCAAGTGAAGAACTCCAACGATGTCGTCTGGAGAAGACTTCCAGACTGGGAGTCTTGAATATCCACTTTCCAACGCAGCTTTAACAGAATCTTTCCATGTTGAATTTAAAGGAATACCGATGACCTGAGTCCGAGGGGTCATGATCTCAGAAACTTGAGCATCTTCGAGTTCCATGACTCCTTCAATCATTTCACGTGCTTCCTCATCAAGATGCCCTTCACGATGGGCCTCATCCATGGCGAGTCTAATTTCTTCCTGTGACTCGTCGGCGGTAGCGCGATTCTTGCTTCTATAGAGAACCCATTGAATGGCCTCGACTGCTTTTGTGATTGCTCTCAAAACAGGAGTGATAAGTCGGATCAGTGGTCGCCATAACCACCATGTTGTTACGACGATCCAGACACCGGCAAACCGAGTGAGTGTCATAGGTACAATAACGAGCATGATCCAGCAAAGTCCTGCCCATAGTCCAGCAGAAAAACTGGTTGTGAGTAGTTTAGAGATAGAAAAAGTAGCTGCAACTGCTGCAAGCACGACGACTGTAGCAGCAAAAAATGCAACTCCCTCACTTGCTCGTACAAGTTCATCGTAAACATCAGGAAGCCCTTTCTGATGGCAGATGTCTTGGAGTTGATGCCGCTTCGCTCCCCGAATGGCACGGGACTGCAGAGCAGCAAGGCTCGCGATCACAAGTAAAAAGATTGCAGTTTGCATGAGCGTATTAAAGGACAATAAGAAAGGTCAGCGTCGATAGCAAGTGGTTTTGGGACGTCTTCTTGGTGGCGTTGGGAGACCAATTGCTTTCATTAACGCACGTTCTTTTCTTCGCATGGAAATTCGCGCTAAGGAGTTCTGGTCGTCATAACCGGCGAGATGAAGCAAGCCATGGATCAAGTAGTAAAGCAATTCGTATTCTGCATTCCAGGAGTAGACATGAGCTTCTCGTGAAGCAGTCTCAGCACTGGCAATAATCTCGCCATGAATTTTATGCTTTTTTCCGTGGCCGGAAGGTTGTGCATTTTTCGTGCTTGAAAGATTAAAAGAAAGAACATCTGTTGGACCAGAAATCCCCAGCCATTTTTCATGAAGCACGGCAATCGCTTTATCACTTACGATTGCCAGACTGATCTCGGAATCAGTTATTTCAAGGGCATCCATTGCAGCAAGAAAATGATGTTTGAGTGTCTTCAAACAAACAGCATTTTTTCTTTGACGATTGCACAAGAAAAGTTTGTTGCCACCGCTGGTGGCCTGCCGTGGAGATACACGGGGCGAAGAGGAGTGGTGTGAGGCGGCCACTAGGCTGTCCTTTGGTCGGGATACTTCACTCGACCGTGATAAACTGCTGTGAGACTTTTTACGAGGCTTTGCTCAATAATCCGTAATTCTTCAAGCGTTAATCCACAATCTTCAAATTGGCCATCAAGAAGTCGCTTCATCGCGAGGTCATGTACCAGGCTTGAAATTCTTGCTGGGGTGGGTTCTGTCAGTGAACGGCTTGCACTCTCGACGGCATCAGAAAGCATCAAGACGGCAGACTCTCGCGTGCCTGGACGAGGTCCTGGATACCGGAATGTTTGTTCGTCAACGCCACCTCCATTTGGGTCGGCTTGTGATTTCTCAGCGGCACGTCGGTAGAAGTACTCAACAAGAGTTGTACCGTGATGTTCCAGAAGAAGGTCAATAATAGGTTGAGGAAGGTTGTATTGACGTGCCAACTCCGCTCCCTCTTTGACGTGTGCAATGATAATCAGGGAACTCATTGCAGGTACAAGAGTCTCGTGTCTGTTTTCCTGCCTGTTTTGATTTTCGACATAGTATGCGGGCTTGAGCATCTTCCCAACATCATGGAAATATGCTCCGACTCGAACAAGGAGCCCGCGTGCTCCGATTGCATCAGCCGCAGCCTCTCCGATGCTGGCGACATTAATTGAGTGGTTATACGTTCCCGGCGCTCTTCGAACGAGCTCTTGAAGTAGTGGATGCGCAACATCACCAATCTCAAGCAAGCTTAAGTCCGTAAGTACGCCGAATGTTTTTTCCACAAACGGTAGCAGGCCCGTCATGAGAAAGCCTGCCAGAAGCGTCCACACGCCAGTCCGTGCTGCTTCAAAAAGTAGGTAAAAGTCGAGCGGATGTTCTTCAAGGAGGTTGGCACCAATCTGAGTCGTCATGGCAACGGCACCTGCCCATAAGCCAACATAGATCAACTTGCTGCGGCTTCTGATTCGACCCATCCAGAAAATAGTGGCAGCGGCGGCTGCTGTAAGCGTTATGTAATCAGCGAGGCCCTGACCCAGGCCTACGACAAGAACAAGAGCTACCTCAGCAACAAGTAGAAGTGCTAGATCTTCGTCGTAAGCAATTGCAACCGTCATTGCAAAAACAAGTAAAGGCAAGATCTCGGCATGCCAAGAATCTCCAGAGGCAAATACACAAGCAGCCATCGTTGCCACAACTAGAACAAGTAAAGTTGCTATATGACCGAGATCAACCATTACATCACGGTGATGTAGGTGGAGGTAAAATCCAGCAAGTGTAAACATTGCCACGAATAGACCGAAGAGCGAAGCTGCTCGGCCAAAACTTTCACCAACTGGCTGTTGGCTCAAAGATTCTTCATGTTCGAGTTTAAGAAGCGTAAGTTGCTCACTCGTAATTTCGACGCCAGCAGGAGCGAGAAGATCACCTGCTGAATAACGAATAAATTGTTCGGGTGTTTCTTCAACTGCTTCATTCTTTGCTTTTGCCGTTGCTTCACTATCAACTTCAAGTGATCCTGTTAGCCGTGGATCGATCCACATGAATACGCGATCCGTCAAAGGACCGGGCCCTAATTCATCGGTCAGTGTTGCCTTAAAGCGAATTTTGGCCTCCCCCAGTAGCACTTCAGCAACCTGGACGCGTATCATCTCGGTTACGTTGCCAAGTGGATGAACATCAATTTCTGTTTGGCTTCCCTCATCGATGCCATGTTGAATTTTTTCAAGAACACCTTGAGACTCCAGCGGCGCAAATGCACGATCAATGGCTTTATTGAATTCAAGTAGTTTTTCCTTCGTAGCGACTGCATTTCGGAAGGCCGTGAATGCTTGTTCAGCTTGCAACTTCTCACGAGAGAATTCCGTAACCGACGGCTTTACGTGCTTAGCTTGATCTTCCGACGCAGTTTCTGAATCTACTTTTGGCTGTGCCTGTGCTCGTATAACATCATTAGCCAGTCCAATATCCTCAGTTACTGGAGCATCTTCTTTTCGGCTATCATTTTCCTGTCCAGATTGGGTTTTTGATGAACCCAACATGTTTGGCCCCAAAGAGGAGGGAGTGCCCTTGTCCTCTGGTTCCTCTTGCATTGAAAAATCAGGTGGATCTGGAGCGATTGGTACCTCAGCAGGTTTTGCTACAGTACCCGGAGCCGGTATTGGGAGCCTTTCTAGAACAGCTGCTGTTTCTGGAGCAAACTCAAGCCAGGCGGCACGTGAAACGCCGGCTAATGTTTCTGCTGCTGCAATCTCTGCGACTCGGTTTTTGAGTCCGTCACGAATACGAACTAACGGTGATCGATCCTGGCTGTAGACCACTCGCACCTGAGATGTTGCCCGTTGCTGTGCCGCACGGGTGCGGGCTAAATCGGGCTTCTCAAACGCAACCCGGGCAACAACACCGCGAGGAGCAACGGAGCCGAGTCGAAATGCAAATGGTTGAGACCATCCACGAAGAAGAACTAGAAGGAAAAAAGCTGCTAGGAGACACAGGCCAAGGCGAACAAGTACTTCTGAGCGAGAGATAGTTTCCAGGAGTCTACCCCAGAAACTCTGCGGACCTTCCATTGAGGAGGCTCGACGAATGCGGCGGCGAAATGACGACGGGGCAATACTCATCGTAAACTGGTGTTAGTCTCTCGTGTTTGGGAAGAGAATCGCAACATGTAATTATTCCTCGTAAGCATCAACAATGCGCTGAACAAGTGGATGCCGGACGATATCGCTGCCTCCAAGGCTTATTTTGGAGCAGCCTGCAACTTCACCAAGCCGCTCCATTGCATCAATAAGACCACTTTTTCGGTTTGAAGGCAGGTCGATTTGCGTTGTATCCCCCGAAATCACCATTTTTGACCCCACTCCTAGGCGAGTCAAAAACATTTTCATCTGGGCTGCCGTCGTATTCTGTGCCTCGTCCAGAATAATAAACGCGTCGTTTAGCGTTCTGCCCCGCATGTAGGCAAGAGGAATCATTTCAATG
>MDTA01090092.1_pt1 | contig 10313 bp, 7 predicted proteins | sample 811151 | NCBI WGS metagenome assembly MDTA01 (sample SAMN05326648, study PRJNA326480) | marine metagenome | isolation source: seawater | place: Indian Ocean: South | collected 2010 | reverse complement strand
TTTCTTTCATCATTTTGATGTGCCTGCAAAAATTTTTTATGCAGTCTAAAAACATTAGTAAAATCAGATTCTTTTAGATATTCCATGTACTCTGGAACATCAGCAATACACATGTAGACAAAACTTTTAATACTCATAGTTGCAATTTGTTGGCATTCTTCTGGGGTAGTAGCTTCAATATGATGAATTTGGTTTAGTTTGGGTATTAGTAATTTTGCAAGATAAAGATCTATTTCAGTTTTTCTTATAGCTTTATGCGCATTTTTAGAATTTTTAAACTCTGGTATTCCATGCATTATCTCCCAATATGTCGGTGATCTATAATTAGAACTTAAAGATAATAAGCTAAATAAGTATGATGTCCCTGATCTTGGAAGGCCTGTAATAAATAACGGCGAGTTTACCTTTTTAAAACTATTATTTTTATAAAACTCTTCAAACTTAATTCTTGTCTTAATTCTTCTTTTTATTTGATGGTGTATTGGCAAATGACCGAAGATTTTTAGCTTATTATTTTTTTTAATAGAGCTCAGCAAAATATTGAGGGGCTCTGAAATCTCTTCTTTTAGAGATTCATACTGAAAATTATTTAAAAGATTATTAATATCTCCCCCTTTATCATTAAGTTTCTTTTTTATAAGATAACTTTATTCAATAAATTGCTCAATTAATATGAATATATTATTCCTTTGTGTAGGTAACTCAGCAAGAAGTCAAATAGCAGAAGGTCTAGCTAATCGTATGCTACCAAAGACTTATAATATATGTAGCGCTGGATCTCAGCCAGCAGGACAGGTGAATAAATTTGCGGTCCGAACTATGGCAGAAGTTGGAATTGATATTTCATCTTATCAATCAAAACACGTAGATAATCTTGAAAAGGATTTCATGATAAATCTTGATTATGTAATCAAATTATGCGCGGAGGAAGTATGTCCGGTTTTGGTTTCAAAGGCTAAAATTTTAAGATGGACTAACGCAGATCCTGTAAATGCATCATATAATGATTTAGAGTCCGAAATAGCTTTTAGGAAAACAAGAGAAAATATCTATAACTTGTTAAAAAAGTTTTTATTGGAAGAAAGATAAAGCGAGCTTAATGGCTCCTCAGGTTGGGATCGAACCAACGACCAATTGATTAACAGTCAACTGCTCTACCGCTGAGCTACTGAGGAGTGCGATTAGTGTTGCATTATAATTAATTTTTTATAGATAAGTAAATGACAAAATCACTAAAGGTAGTATCTGATTTTCAACCTGCAGGTTCTCAACCGGATGCAATATCAAATCTGGTGTCAGGCCTAAATGATGGTTTGCTTCATCAAACATTACTTGGTGTAACTGGTTCAGGTAAAACATTTACCATGGCTAAGGTAATTGAAGAGACTCAAAGGCCTGCTATTATTATGGCTCACAATAAAACCTTAGCTGCGCAACTTTATGGAGAATTTAGAGATTTTTTTCCAAATAACTCTGTAGAGTATTTTGTTTCTTATTATGACTACTACCAACCTGAAGCATATGTTCCAACTTCTGATACATATATTGCAAAAGACGCTTCTATTAATGAGCATATAGAACAAATGCGTCTTTCTGCAACAAAGGCATTAATTGAGAGAAAAGATACTATTGTTATTGCAACTGTATCTTCAATATATGGTCTTGGAGCTCCTGAGTCATATCTTAAAATGGTAATTCATCTTGATAGAGGTGATACCATTAATCAAAGAGATTTACTGAGAAGATTATCTTCACTTCAATACACAAGAAATGATATCGATTTTAGAAGAGCAACTTTTAGAGTAAGAGGAGACACAATTGATATTTTTCCTGCAGATTCAGAAAAAGAAGCTCTTCGTGTAGAGTTATTTGGAGATGAAATAGAAAAACTTTCCTTGTTTGATCCTTTAACTGGGGCTATTTTTGGTGAAATACCGAGAGCGACAATATATCCTAAAACTCATTACGTTACACCTAAAGAAACCATTTTAGCCTGTATAGATGATATTAAAGATGAATTACAAGAAAGATTAGATTTCTTAAAATCAATTAATAAATTAGTTGAAGCTCAAAGGCTAGAGGAGAGAACAAATTACGATATTGAGATGTTAAGAGAGCTTGGCTATTGTCAGGGAGTAGAAAACTATTCTCGATATTTATCTGGAAGAAATCCTGGACAATCTCCTCCGTGTCTTTTTGATTATATTCCAAAGAATGCCATTGTTTTTATAGATGAATCACATGTTTCTGTTCCTCAAATAGGAGCGATGTATAAAGGAGATCGATCAAGAAAAGAAACTCTGGTTGAGTACGGTTTTAGGTTGCCATCTGCATTAGATAACAGGCCGCTAAAGTTTGAAGAATGGGAGCTTCTTGCACCTCAAAGAATTTATGTTTCTGCTACTCCAAGTAGATATGAAAATGAAAAACAAGATAATTTAGTTGAGCTTATTGTCAGGCCGACTGGTTTAACAGACCCAGATGTTGAAATAAGGCCGGCAACTACACAAATAGATGATGTAATTGGCGAATGTAATGATAGGGTTGCTTTAAAAGAAAGAGTCTTAGTGACAACGCTAACAAAGCGCATGGCTGAAGATCTTACAGATTATTTAAATGAAAATAATATATCTGCTAGATATATGCATGCAGACATAGATACTGTTGAAAGAGTTGAGATTATAAGAGATTTAAGAATTGGCAAATTTGATGTGTTAGTTGGTATCAATTTACTCAGAGAAGGTCTTGATATTCCAGAGGTGAGTTTAGTTGCAATTCTTGATGCCGATAAAGAGGGCTTCTTGAGATCAGAAACTACTATGATACAAACGATTGGAAGGGCTGCAAGAAACTTGAGGGGTAAAGCAATTCTATATGCAGATAAGATAACTGGTTCTATGCAAAGAGCAATAGACGAAACAGACAGAAGAAGAAGTATCCAAGAAGAATATAATAAAAAGAATAATATTGTTCCAAAATCTATAAATACTAAGATAAAAGATATTATGGAAGGCGCAAGGATTATTAAAGGAAAAACAAAAACTAAAAAGAAAGATTTGCAAAAAGAGCTAGCATTTGACATCAATGAAAATGATTTTGATGGAATAAATGATTCTATAAATCAGCTTGAAAATCAAATGTATAAATTTGCTAAAGATATGGAATTTGAAAAGGCAGCTTGGTGTAGGGATAAAATTAAATATCTAAGAAATAAACTTATTGTTCAGTAGCATCTGAGCAAGAATAGGCTTTCATTAATTCATAATAATCTTTTGTTCGATTTACATAATCTATGGCCTGTTGACCTCTGGGATAATTTTTTTGATTTAATAAATCGATTTCTTCACCATTTATATCTTTTAATGCCTTTTCAAAATCAGTCCAAGTAATTTCATCGGGCTCTTTTTCTAACTTTTCTGCAATATTAATAATATTTGTCGGACCTAAGTTATAACTTGCTAAAGTAATTGAGACTTGATCTTGAATACTTTTACCAAATATATTTTTGTTTAATAATGAAGCAAAATATTTTGATCCTCCCTCAATACTTTGTTTAGCATCAAGTCTATTTTTTATTCCTACTGATGCTGCTGTTTCAAGAGTAACCATCATCATGCCACGAACTCCCATGCTTGATTTTGCTTTTCTATCCCACTGAGATTCTTGAAATGAAATCGCAGCTAGTAATTCCCAATCAACTTCATTATTTTTTCCAGCTAATTTGAATATTTCTTCGTATTGCTGAAAACGACTTTTTAGTAGATCTCTAAATTTATTTTTTTCAAAGTTGGTGAGTGTAGATTGTTCATATGCCTGTTCTGATATTTCAGAGCAGGTTAGCACTTCTGATTTTTGACAGCCAATAATTACAGAAATTAAAAAAAAGCTTAAAAAAAACTTATATAAATCTTTCATTGTTAAAAAATTGCACAAAAAACCTTATAATTAGACCATACATTGTTTCAGACTCAAAGAAGTGTCAAAGAAAATTCTGTTACTAACAGGTAAAAAAAGTTTTTCAGATTCTCGTATAGAGCAGCTGCAGAATTCTTTAAATAAAATAAATAACACTAATTTAGAGGTTCAAGTCAATGATTTTTATTTTTTGTATGGAGATATAAAAGAGAAGTCATTAGATAGGATAAATTTAATTCTTGAATCTAATTCTTATTCGGAAAATTTTTCTTTTTTTATTGGGCCAAGAAAAGGAACTATTTCTCCATGGGCCTCAAAAACATCAGATATCCTTAAAAATGTTAGCATTACTGACATAGATTCTATTGAAAAGTTTTATGCTTATTCAATAAAAAATAATACAGATGATTCTTTGTTAAATTTATCATCTCTATACGACAGAATGACTCAATCAATTTATGAGGACATAGAGGTCATTAAGAAATTTAAAGATACAGAACCAATTAGAGTTTTAAAAACTTTTGATGTATTAAACTTAGGTATATCTGAACTAAAAAAAGCTAATCAAGAATTTGGTTTTGCTATGTCTGATGAAGAAATAGATTATCTATTCAATTTTTATAATAAAGAAAACAGAAATCCAACAGATGCTGAATTAATGATGTTTGCTCAGGCAAATTCAGAGCATTGTCGCCATAAAATATTTAATGCTAAATGGAGCATTAATGGCAATCAAAAAAATAGTTCATTGTTTGACTTGATAAAAGAGACTAGTAAAAAGTCACCTGATGGAATAATTTCTGCATATAAAGACAATGCTGCAATTGTTGAAGGTTTTCAATCTGAAAGATTAAGCTTATCAAGAGAGAGTTATAAATTTGTAGAAGAAAAACTAAATGCAACAATTAAAGTTGAAACTCATAATCATCCAACTGCAATATCACCATACCCAGGGGCGGCTACCGGATCTGGAGGAGAAATAAGAGATGAAGGAGCTACTGGTATTGGAGCCAAACCAAAGATTGGTTTAGTTGGCTTTAATGTATCCAACTTAAGACTGCCAAATATTAAAAAATCATGGGAAGGACCCGAGAGAAAGCCATCTAGAATAGCATCACCGCTAGAAATTATGGTTGAAGCACCAATAGGTGCTGCAGCATTCAATAATGAGTTTGGTAGGCCATCAACTTTGGGATATTTTAGAAGTCTTGAAACAAAGTTTGATATTAGCAACAATGCTATTGGATACCATAAACCAATTATGCTTGCTGGTGGAGTAGGTGAGATAAGAGATGCAAATAATTTTAAGTTAAAAATTAATGAAAATTATCTTGTAGTTGTTTTAGGTGGTCCATCGATGCTAATAGGGCTTGGTGGTGGCGCAGCATCCTCAGTTTCATCTGGTGATAGTGACGAAGATTTAGATTTTGCATCGGTACAAAGAGATAATGCTGAGATGGAAAGGAGATGCCAAGAGGTTATTAATACTTGTTCTTCTATGGATGAAAGCTTAATTGAATTTATTCATGATGTTGGTGCTGGTGGATTGTCTAATGCAATTCCAGAGTTAGCAAAAGATTCAGGCCTTGGTGTTGAGATAAATCTTCAAAAAATACCATGTTCCGATTCTTCTATGTCACCTATGGAAATTTGGTCTAATGAATCTCAAGAAAGGTATGTTCTTGCAATTCATAAAAACAATGAGGCTGATTTTGCTTATATTTGTAATCGGGAAAGGTGTCCATTTGCAATTGTTGGAACTATGACGAAAGAAAAATTCATAAAACTTATCGATAAAGGATCACATACTGATCCTGTAAATGTTCCGCTATCAATGCTTTTTGGAAATCTTCCAATCAAAGATATAAATATAGGTAATGTTAAAAAAGGCTATTCTGTCGCTGATGAAATTAATGTAAATTCTTTTAAAAACGTTTTCCACAAAGTTTTAAGACATCCAACAGTAAGCTGTAAATCTTTTTTAATTACAATTGGTGACAGAACGGTTGGAGGCATGGTTGCGAGAGATCAATTTATTGGACCATATCAAATACCTGTTTCAGACTGTTCATTGAGCTTATCTTCCTTCTTAGATAATTCAGGTGAAGTTCTCTCTATTGGAGAGAAACCAACTATTGCAATAACTAATCCAGCTGCTTCAATGAGAATGGCTATAGGAGAAGCTCTAACAAATATGTCAGGAACTATCATTAGGGGGCTTAACTATGTACAAGTTTCTGCAAATTGGATGGCGCCAACTGAGACAGAAATAGAAAACTTAAACCTCAGGGAAGGAGTCGAAGCTTTATCTAAATCATGTATTGATCTTGGAATTTCTATACCTGTTGGCAAAGACTCTTTATCAATGAAAACAAAGTGGAATGATGGCAATAATGAGTATTCTGTAGCTAGTCCATTATCAGGAGTTATAACTGCAATGTGTCCAGTCAGTGATGTAAGAAAATCAATAACTCCAGAACTGCATGACGAAAAAGATTCAAAATTAATCTACTTATCCCATACTAATAAAAAAAGGTTGATGGGTTCAATCTTCTCTGAAGTAGAAGAATTAAATCTTGGTGAAACTCCAGATATTGATGATATTAGCTTATTTAAGTCATTTTTCTTAAGGATTCAGGATTGCGTATTAAATGGAAAAATTTTGGCATTACATGATGTTTCCGATGGGGGAATGATTACATCAATCGTAGAAATGTGTTTTACCAAGAGAATAGGTGTCAACATAAATATTGATTCTGAAAAAGCATACCATGAACTTTTTGCAGAAGAGCTTGGCGTTGTTGTTCAGGTAAAAAAGGAATACGTTGCAAGTCTTTTGGAAGATTTTAACAAAAACCAACTTTTTGCAAAAACAATTGCAGATTTAAGATCTGATGAGATTTTTGTTATTTCTCACAAAGATAAAAATATATATGAAGAAAATATTAGATATATCGAGCAGATATGGAGAGAAACCTCATACACGATTCAAAGCTTAAGAGATAATAAAATGATTGCTGATTCAGAGCTAGAGCTTGTAAAAAACGAAAATCATAAAGGTCTATTTTATAAACATAATTTTAACCAACCAAGCAATCAAATTAATATTAAAAGCTCAAAGCCCAAAGTTGCTATTCTTAGAGAGCAAGGAGTAAATGGTCAAATGGAAATGGCTGCAGCCTTCACAATTGCCGGTTTTAAAGCTGTTGATGTTCATATGCAAGATCTTCTAGACGGAAACACCAAATTAAGCAATTTTAATGGTTTAGCAATATGCGGTGGATTTTCATATGGTGATGTTTTGGGTGCTGGAGGCGGTTGGTCTAAAACTATTTTATTTAACGAGAGAATTAAAGAACAATTTAGAAATTTCTTTCATGATAATAAAACTTTTACATTAGGAGTCTGTAATGGTTGTCAAATGGTTTCAAACTTAAGAGATATTATACCTGGAGCTGAAAATTGGCCTTCTTTTAAAAAGAATTTGTCTGACCAATTCGAGGCAAGGCTAGTTCAAGCAAGGATAGAAAAAACCAATTCAATATTATTAAGGGGCATGCAAGGTTGGTCTATTCCTATCGCTTCATCTCATGGCGAGGGAAGAGCTGAGTATGCAAATAATTTTATTGATAAATCTCATGTCGCTTTGCGCTATGTGGATTCCAATAATGATTTAACTGAAAAATATCCATTAAATCCAAATGGTTCTCCAGAGGGGGTTGCAGGAGTTACTGCTGCTGATGGTCGAGTAACAATAATGATGCCACATCCAGAGAGAGTTTTTAGAAATTTACAATTAAGTTGGAGAGAATCTAATGATGAATTTTCACCATGGATGAAAATTTTTATAAATGCAAAAACTTTTTCTGAAGAAGCTTAATAAAAAAGCTTAATATCCTCCTCTCTAAACTCAAACTCATTATTTTTAATATCTTCTATATAAAATTTAAGAGTTTTTTCTACCGTTGGAAATGCTAATTCAGACCAGATTATATCTTGAATGCTAAATAATTTAACCTCACTACTTTCTTGTGTAGGACCATAATTGTCATCTAACAGCTCGGCTAGATAAAATAAGTGAATCTGATTTATATGGGGAAGACTAAACATTGTGTATGGCATAATAATTCTTGCATTAGAACCAGTTTCTTCTCTTGTTTCTCTTAGCGCTCCAGCCTGAAGAGTTTCTGCATTTTCCATAAATCCTGCCGGAAGAGTCCACAAATTTTTTCTTGGCTGAATATTTCTTTTAGCCATCAAAATTTTATCATTTCTGATACATAAAGCTCCAACGACAACATTTGGATTTGTATAGAAGATTTTTTGACACTCCTTACATACAAATCTTTTTAAATTATCTCCTTTTGGAATTTCAAAGGTTAAATTTGTACTTCCGCAATCCGAACAATATTTCAATTTTTTCCTTAAACTTAAGAATTACTTTTTATATAACGTTAAACTAATATTAATGAATAGCTTAAAGGAAAACAAATCAGAATTAAATCATTTAAAAAATGAAACGAATAAAAGAGCTGCAATTCTCATAATTATATTAACATTCAATGATTTTAAGAATGATCCGCATATTTTGTTTACAAAAAGATCTAGCTCCCTGAGAACACATTCTGGAGAGGTAAGTTTTCCAGGTGGAAAAGAAGAAGATGATGATTTAAATCTTTTTAGTACTGCTTTAAGAGAAGCAAATGAAGAAATTAATCTAAAAATTGAGCACGTCAAAAAAAAAGGAGAACTAAAATATTTATTTTCAAAGCATGGAATAAAGGTATATCCATATGCAGTAACTTTAGATAATTATCAAGAATTTTTACCTAATAGTGAGATATCTGATATTTTTACAGTGCCTATAAGTTTTCTTATTAAGAAAAAAAATATACACATGCAGGATTTATCCAGAAATAATACTCAAATAAAAATTCCTTCTTGGGTTTATAATGGCTTTAAGATATGGGGATTAACAGCAATGATAACAGCTGAATTTCTTAATATTTACTATAATGCAAATATTATTGTTGATTTTGAAAAGAGTAAAAGATGATATATGAGATTAATAATAAGTCAGTTCAAACTGATGGAAATGATTTTTGGATTGCTCCTGATGCAAATGTTATTGGCAATGTTATTTTAAAAAAAGAGGCAAGTATTTGGTTTAACACAACTTTGAGGGGTGACAATGAACCAATAATAATTGGGGAGGGTTCAAATATTCAAGATGGTTGTGTTATACATACAGATCCAGGACATCCATGTATAGTTGGAAAGAATGTGACGGTAGGGCATATGGTAATGTTGCATGGATGTGAAATAGGTGACGGAAGCTTGATAGGTATTGGTGCTGTAATTTTAAATGGTGCAAAAATTGGTAAAAACTGTCTTATTGGAGCAAAATCATTTATTAAAGAGAATATGGTAATTCCTGATGGGTCATTAGTTATGGGCATACCTGGAAAGATTAAAAGGGATCTCTCTAAAGAAGAAAAGAATTTTTTACCCTTAAGCGCAAATCACTATGTTAAAAACTATAAGAGATACAAAAATCTTAGAGAAATTAAATGAAGACCAGCGTAATTAGAGAGAAATTTTTAAATTTTTTCGAATCGCATGGCCATAAAATTATTGAGTCTAGCTCATTGATTCCAGCTAATGATAAAACATTGCTTTTTACAAATGCAGGCATGGTTCAGTTTAAAGATACATTTACTGGACAAGAAAAAAAGAATTACAAAACAGCCACTACCTCTCAGAAATGTATAAGAGCAGGAGGAAAGCATAATGATCTTGAGAATGTCGGATACACCCTAAGACATCATACTTTTTTTGAAATGTTAGGTAATTTTAGTTTTGGTGATTATTTCAAAGAAGATGCTATTAAATTTGCTTGGGAGTATCTGACAGTAAATCTTAAGATTCCAAAAGAAAAATTAATTATTACAGTTCACGAAACTGATGAGGAATCAGAAAAGATTTGGTTAGAAGTTATTGGTATCGAGCAAAGCAAGATTTTTCGTCTTGGAGATGAGGACAATTTTTGGTCAATGGGTGATACAGGTCCTTGTGGTCCTTGTTCAGAAATCTTTTTTGATTATGGTGACAGTTACTCAGGTAATCTTCCTGACAAAGGAGATACTGGCGATAGATACGTAGAAATATGGAATCTTGTATTTATGGAATTCAATCGAGATTCAAGTGGTAAGTTAAGCTCGCTTCCAAACAAATGTGTTGATACTGGTATGGGTCTTGAACGAATTTGTTCTGTATTGCAAAACGTGGGTTCAAATTTTGAGATTGATGTATTTAAAAGTCTAAAAAATTCTATCAAAGACAAATTTTCTGAGCCTAATGATCAGTCTTTAAACGTTGTTGCAGATCATCTTAGAGCT
>MDTA01031027.1_pt1 | contig 10313 bp, 10 predicted proteins | sample 811151 | NCBI WGS metagenome assembly MDTA01 (sample SAMN05326648, study PRJNA326480) | marine metagenome | isolation source: seawater | place: Indian Ocean: South | collected 2010 | reverse complement strand
TGCTTCATTAATATAATTTTCGATTTTTTTGTCCAAATAAACTTTATTTTTTGTATTGAAAGATCTTTTTAAATTTTTACCTTTAAAATTATAAATTTGTTTTGTATCTACATTTAATAAATAGGTATTATTTTTTTTACACATAGTTTTGTAGCTATCAATCTTATTTTTTATATTATTTTTTTTTATAAAATAGTCTCTTTTAGCAGCCTCAGTAAAAAAGCCAGCATAAGGTAAAAAATACTTGGTTTTTGTTGCGTGTAACATTTTTTGGTTTGTAAATTTAATTGAATTAATATTCCTATTAACTATTTGTAGTTTGGTTTCTACAGGAAATTTTGTAAAACACAATGGATATCCCGATGCTCCACCTGCAAAAGATGAAGCAAGAAGTGTTATATTTTTTGGAAGTTCAAAAAAATTCAAAAAATTAGAGTCTACTGAAAATATTCCCTCAAAATTGCCATTTGAAAAATAAATTCCGCTATCATCTCTGAAATCTCCACTTTTTAAGAGAGCAATATTAAATTTTAATTTATCTGAATAATATTGATTACCAAAATCGAGTGTTACAATATTTTTAAAACCAAGACTGGCTAAATAATTTTTTGTTGAATTACTTTTAAAGTTTGGTGTAACCATAATCATTTTTTTATTAATTTTTTCTAATGTCAATGGATGTAGGTGGTCTGGGTGATTGTGACTAATATAAATAAAATTGCAACTATTAAGCTCATCAAAAGAATTTTCTGGTGAATTTTTTGAAAGCCACCAGCCACGACAAAATGCAGGACCTAAAATCCATGGGTCAGTTGCAAATTTTAAGTTTTTGGTTTCTACAACCAAACAAGCATGATTTAGAAACGTAACTTTTGTTGAATTATTATTTTTATAGGTTTTAAATTTAGGAAATTTTTTATTTATTTTTATTTTTAAGAAATCTTTTTCAACAAAACTTTTAAGCTGACTTTTTTTACATTTGTTATTAAGATATTTTCCACTTTTGGGGTCAAACTGCCAACCATGTAGCGGACAAATTATTTTTTGATCTGGTTTACTAATTAATCTTCCACCATTATGATCGCAAATTCGATCATAAACTTTGTAATTACCTTTATTTTTATAAATTATGTAATCTTTAAAATGATTTATACCATTTTTAATATTAGAAATTTTTTCAATTAAAATATCTTCTTTGAAAGAATATTCAATTTTTCTTTTTTTAAAAGTGATATTATTTAAATTTATCATTTAAAATTTAAGATCAAAAAATTCTTTTTTTGTGTTCTTTGGTAACTTTTTTTTTGAAATAATTTTAAAAATATTACTTGAGGTATCACCAAAATCATAAGGGCTTTTGAATTTTTTAACATTATTTCTAAAATTTTTACTGTAAATTTTTTTTAGGGCTTTTTTTATTGGTAAATAGTCGCAAGAACAATTGATAACACTTTTAGATTGAACCCTTCCTTTTTGTCTATCCCCAACATTAATTGTAGCGGTTTTTAATGTAGGAGCTTCTAGTAATCCACTTGATGAGTTACCAATTACAGCATCAACATTTTTTAATATAGAAAAATAATCAGTCCTTCCAAGTGAATGAAATATTTTTGAATTATTCTTATTTTTTTTTTGAAAGATTTTATCATATTGATAATTTTCTTATTGTCTGTATCAGAATTTGGGGAAGTAAAAAGTAAATAAGTATCTTTCATTTTAGACAATATTTGTAATAGTTTTTTGAATTCATTTACTCCACTATTATGACCTAAAGTAACAGGATGGTATGTAACTAAAAGATTTTTATTTTTAAAATAAAATTTATATTTATTTTGTAACTGATTTTTATTTAAAAATTTTGTTTTTTTAATTGTATCAACACCTAAACCACCAGAAATGAATATATTATTTGGATTTTCTCCAAGTTGAATTAATCTTTTTTTATATTTTTTGTTTGATACAAAATGCCAATGAGACATTTTACTTATCGAATGTCTTAAAGACTCATCAAATGCGCCTAGAGTAGTTTCACCACCATGTATATGTGCAATTGGTATTCTGTTAATTAGTGCTGCGTATGCAGATGCAAAAATCTCATATCTATCTCCAACTAAAACTAAAATATCTGGATTAATTTTTTGTAATGCTGAACTTATTTTAGAAATTGCTTTACTAGTACTTTCAGCTACATAATTATTTTTTGATGAAGATAAAATTTTAATTTTTTCACTAATTGAAAATTTATCTTTTAATATTTCTTTAATCGTATAACCAAATTTTTTTGAAAGATGTGACCCAGTAACAATAATTTTTAAATTAAGTCTACTATCTTCTTTTATTTTTTTCATCAAAAAATATTGCATTCCATATTCTGCTCTCGAGCCTGTAACGAAGCAAATTTTTCTTTTGTTCATTAAACTTAAATTGTTAAATATTATATAAATTTATCTTAAAAAATTTTTTATTCTTTTTACACCAATCAACAGTATAATTAAGACCATCATCAAATTTTACGGTTGGCTTAAAATTTGTTAATTTTTTAAGTTTTTTATTATTACATACCAAACGATTTACCTCTGATTTTTTTGGTCTAAATCTATCTTTTTTTGTAATAATTTTAGCTTTGCTTGACATTATCTTTTTTACTTTTTTTATTATATTTAAAATTGATATTTCGCTGTTTGATCCGATATTTACGATTTCACCTAAAGCTTTTCTACTTGTTGAAAGTTTATAAATAGCTTCACATGTATCTGTTACATAAGTAAAATCTCTTGTAGGTTTATAGTTACCAATATTTATTTCTTTTGAACCAAAAACAATTTGAGAAATAATAGTTGGAATTACTGCTCTAGATGATTGTCTTGGTCCATAACAATTGAAAGGCCTGGCTATTACTACAGGTAAATTTATAGACTTAAACAAACTCATAACCATTGCGTCTGCACTTATTTTTGTTGCACTGTAAGGTGACTGCGGTTGTAAGGGATGATTTTCATCGATAGGAACATATTTTGCTGTACCATAAACTTCACTTGTTGAGGTATGAATCATCTTATGCACATTATTTTTTTTTTACTGCATAACAAATGTTTAAAGTACCTTTAATATTTGTTTCAACATAATGATCTACAGATAAATATGAAAAGGGAATTCCTATTAAGGCAGCTAAATGAAAAACTATATCGATATTTTTAGTAATATTTTCGCAAAATTGAGGGTCACGTATATCTCCAGATATAATCTTTAAATTTTTATTTTTAGAAATGTGCTCGAGCCAACCCCAATTATTGAAAGAATTATATTGGGAGAGTGCTGTCACCCTAAATCCTTTTTTTAATAATAGTTCGGTAAGATGTGAACCAATAAAGCCATCTGCACCTGTTATTAAAACATTTTTCATTTTAAATTATTTGATTTTTTTTACAGAACTTACTATTTGATTAAAAATATATTTTTGGTCATTAAGTGATAACTTAATTGACGTTGGTATACTTATAGAGTTTAAACCAATATTTTTTGAATTTGGATATGAGCCCTTACCAAATTTAGAATAGGGCTTCATGGAATTTAATGGGTAAAAACCTGGTCTTGTTTCAATACCCTTTGCGTTAAGAATTTTCATCAGTTTATCCCTTTTATTTTCACCAAAATTTTTTATTAGTATTGTGTAAATCCAACATGAGTTAGTCGACCATTTATTTTTTGGAAGTAAACTTATAGATTTATTGTCTTTAAACAAAAGATCATAATTTTTAAAAATTTTTCTTCTTTTTTTTAGAAAAAAATTAATTTTTTTAAGTTGTGCTACACCAACAGCAGCTTGTAAATTAGTCATTCTAAAATTAAAACCAGCATAAATATGCCAATAATTTTTTTTCGGAGATCTTCCTTGATTTAAAAGTATTCTTGCCTTCAAAGAGTCCTTCAATTTTTTAAAAATTACCATACCACCCTCACCTGTTGTAATTAACTTATTAGGAAAAAAACTGAAGGTTGAACAATGTCCATCTAATCCAATTTTTCTTTTTTTATAAGTGGAGCCTAAAGCCTCTGCAGAGTCTTCAACAATTAAAATTTTGTATTTTTTTGCAATTTTTTTTAATTCATCAATTTTAGCTGCTTGACCGTATATATGCACTGGAAGAATTACTTTTGTTTTTTTATTAATGGCATTTAAAACTTTTTTTATATCCAATGTCCAGGTTTCTTTATCGCAATCAACTAGTACAGGCTTAGCGCCAACATTTAAAACGGCATTTATAGTAGCTGCAAAGGTAAAATTAGGTAATATAACTTCGTCCCCTCTTTTGACACCAAGACTTGCTAACGCGAGTTCAATTGCAGTCGTACCATTTGAAACTGCAACAGCATATCCACCACCGAGATATTTTGAAAATTTTCTTTCAAATTCAGGAATAAACTTGCCGGTTGAAGATATCCAATTACTTTTTATACATTTGGTCAGATTATTTAATTCATCCTTACCCAATATTGACTCGGCTAAAAAATATTTTATTTTTTTCACTTTACCTATGTAGCTTTAATTCATGATCAACCATTAAATCAATTAGTTCGTCAATATTTGTTTTTGGAACCCAATTTAATAGTTTTTTTGCTTTAAAATTATTTCCTTTTAATAAAGAAACCTCTTTTGGTCTGAAGTAAAATGGATCTATTTCAATTAAAATTTCACCGGTTTCTTTATTGATACCTTTTTCCTTAATACCCCTGTCTTTCCAAATCAAATTAATATTTAATTTTTTGAAAGTCTTTTCTGCAAAATATTTTACTGTATAGGATTTATTGGTCGATATAACAAAATCACTTGGTTTTTTTTGTTGCATCATTTTCCACATAGCTTCAACATATTCTTTTGCATAGCCCCAATCACGTTTGGCGTATAAATTTCCAAGATAGAGTTTTTTTTGTTTATTTAGTTTTATTTTTACTGCACCTTCTACTATTTTTCTTGTCACAAAATTTGTACTACGTCTTGGTGACTCGTGATTAAATAATATACCATTACAAGTAAACATGCCCTGTTCTCTAAAGTTTTTGACAATATTAAAAGCATAATGTTTTGAAATTGAATAGGGTGAACAAGGATTAAATGGTGTTTTTTCATTTTGTGGAGATTTGTTTGTGTTCCCATAAAGTTCGCTTGTTGAAGCTTGATAAAATTTTGCCTTAGGATAGTTTGATTTTAATGCCTCAAGCAATCTCAAACATCCAATAGCATTTACTTCTGCTGTGTATTCAGGAATTGAAAAAGATAAATGTACATGTGATTGCGCGGCCAAATTATATACTTCATCTGGTCTGGTCTGTTTTACAATCTGACTTAAATTAGAACTATCTGTCATATCACCATAATGTAAAAAAATATCTTTCTTTTTCTCCTGATAAACCAAATTTAAATTCTCTAAATTTTGGAGATTTTCTACTGACGCTCGTCTTCTAATTCCGTGAACTACATAGTTTTTTTTAACTAGTAACTCTGCTAAGTAAGAACCATCTTGTCCGGTTATTCCAGTGATAAGTGCGATTTTCTTTTTCATTTGTTAAAAATTAAAGATTATTTAAAATTTATTGGCTTGTGACATATTTTTATTTATTTCATTCCATTGACCAAAATCAAACCATGAGTCTGATGAAAGTGGGTAAACGCCAATTCTTTGATTATTAGACCTTAAAATATCAATTAAGTTATTAATATCCATTTTACTCTCTTTTTTAAGAAATTTGAAAACATTTGGTTCAAATATATAAACACCAGTATTGACCAAATGATCATAACTAGGTTTTTCTAAAATCTCTTTAAAAGTTCCCGAATTTTTAAGTTTGCAAACTCCGTAAGGAATTTCAAAATGTCTTAAGGATCCTACTAAGGTTAAAATATTTCTATCTTTTTTATGAAAGTTTAATATATTTTTAAAATCAGTTTTAAGTAAAATATCACAATTACTTACAACAAAAGTGGTTTTTAATTCATTTTTTAAAAGTTTAAGCGAACCAATTGTACCCATTGGTTTTGTTTCTTCTTTAAACGAAATATTTAAATTTTTATAATTTTTAAAGAATGCTTTAATTATTTTTGATTTATCATGTATCGAAAGAAAAAATTTTTTGAATCCCCAACTATTAAATTGCTCAATTATTTTTAAAACTATTGGTTTGTCACCAAGGGGAAATAATGGTTTTGGTAATATTTTAGTAAAAGGGTCTAATCTAGTACCCTTACCACCTGCCATAATAACAACTGGTATTTTAAAGTTATTAGAGATTTTCTTTGTTTTATCTTTAAAGATTATATCAATAAGTTTTTTGTTTTTTATCACAGGTATATAATTGAAATTTTTACTAAAAAAATTTTTTATTTTTTTATGATCAGTTGAAGAGTTAACAAAATGAAACTTTTTATTCAAAATTCTTATTACTTTTTCATTCAAGTTTATGCCTTTATAAACTGCTTTTCTGAAATCTCCTTCTGTAAAAAGACCGACTACTCTTTGCGACTTATCTAGACATATACAAACCTCATGGTCTAGTTTATCCATATATTTTATAGCTTCTTTAATTGTAAGGTCTGAGCTTATAATATATTTTTTTACTAAATCATTAGTCATCTGTTCCATCAAGATTTACGTTATGCCTTAAATAGTATTTGTTTCCTTTTTTTTTCCAAATATGATCTTGTCTAAAGCTGTCAACTATTTTGTAAAAAGTTTCCTTATCTAGCATAAGGAAATCTAGAGTGTGTTCAAAATATTTTTTTGTAAACTCGCCATCATACTTTTTGACAAGTGCACACCCTTCCTCTCTTAATATTTTGCCTTCTCTTATTTCTCTACCTGCATCAGATGTTGCTCTGCCTATACCAAATTTAATAAACATCATATAATAATGTAGCCAATCTAATTTATCGTCTAAACTTGAATATCTACTATAAGTTCCTTCTGACCTATCAGGATTTGGTTTAAAGTTCGTATTTTTAACAGTATAATAATAATTTTCCTGAGGTTTCCAATCAACATACGTAGACATGAATTCTGTTTTAATATTATGATCCTCTTCACCCGGTGGATAAAAAAAATCAAGGTCATATTGTTTGTAATCTTTTTTTTTTATTAAATTTGGATAATTTTTTAAAGCAAATTCAAAAAGTTCGTAAACATTTGTTCCTTTCCAATAAATTTTGTCGGAATTTTTTGTTGAATAGTAATCCTTTGTTTCATTAAAGTTTCCACCATATTCTTCATCTGAAATTTCGCCATAAAACATTATCCCAATATTAAATTTTTTAGCTATGTGATAAGAATAAGAGTGCTGTCCAAAAACAAAGGGGGTAAAATTATCGCCGAGCTCCCTGAATGCTACATTTGAAAGTTTTCGATAAAGATCCCCATTTGGAAAAAAGTTAAAAACATTAAAACCTGCTTTAACAAAATTTTCAAAGTTTTCTAATCCTATTGAAGTATATCTAAATGGTGCAAAGGTTATACAAAGTGGGTTCATTCCAAATTTATTTTTTAGATAGTGAGCAACAAACCCAGAGTCTTTTCCACCACTTCCTGGAACTAAAACATCCCATTCTCCTTTTTTGCTTCTGTATTTATCTAATAATTTATGAAGTTTTTGAGTTCTATCTTCCCAATTAACTTTTGGTTTATTATCATGATGGTGACAAGCTGAGCAAACTCCATCTTTAAACGTAATTCTTGGTCTTTGATTTGATAAGACACACTTTTTACAAAAAATTACTTTCTTAGGTAATTTAGGTAAATTTCTTTCTAATATTTTGGTCATAATTAGTTCTAAATATATTCTTAGTACAGAAAATTGATAGTTTTTTTATTTATTGTATTAGGAAACCTAATTCTGTATATCTTAATACCTAAGAAGCTTAGCTACTTTTAAGTCAATCTTTCGATCAATATCAATATTTTCTGGATAATCAGTTTTAACTGAAAATATTCTTCCATTAAATAAATTTTTTGTTTTTTCAAAATTTTTTATCTTTGTTAGGTAAAAACACCCACAGGGTGTGTAAAGATTTTTTTGAAATTGACTATTTTCAACTCGTAATTTCTTTCTTATTAAGTTGCTTTTATCAATATTAAAAACTAAATTTTTTGTCCTATTTAAACTTTTTACAGTTATTACAGTGTCCGCTTTATTTTGTTTAAATTTTCTGTAAACTTTTTTAAATGTTGATACTTTTCTAAATGGTTGGGTTGGAAGTAATAAAAGTAAATATTTAAATTTAAAAATTTTTTTCGTCTTTTTTAAAAATTCATGAACAGCCTCATTAACTGAGGATTTATCCTTTGAATTTTTACTCGATCTTAAAAAAGGTACTTTGGCCCCATTCTTTATTCCTCGATTTGCATATGATTTTGAGTCAGTGCTTAAATAAATGTATTTTTTTAAATTGATTTTTTTTGAAAACTTTATTGCATTAGAGATTAATGATTCTCCCATAACTGTTCTAATATTCTTATTTTTAAGCCTTTTTGATTTAGACCTTGCAGGTATAAAAATAAGTAAATCATAATTTAACACGGTTTTACTCATTTAATTTTTAAATTCTCTATTTTTTAATATGTTTTTAACTTTGGAAACTAATTTTTTAGTCATTGGTTTATAAAAATTTCCATCACTTTTTTTTTGAAACTTTAATTTTGTTTTTTTTCTTAATAACTTTACTCCTTTAATTAATACTCCAGCTTCAAGATCGTAAATTTTTCTTCTGAAGTCGTAATAATTTTTTGGGTAAGGATATTTTAATTTTTGTTGATAAATGATTGGACCTTCATCAACGTATTTTGTTACCAGGTGGCAAGTTGCTCCAACGATTTTCTCTCTATTAATAACTGTCCACTCAGGACACATTGATCCTCTATAAAAAGGTAGCATTCCTGGATGAGAATTTATAATTTTAGTGTTTGGCAATTGTAATAATTGATTTTTAATAATTCCAGAATAATTCAATAAAATATCAATATTAAGTTTGTTAATTAAATTTTTTGTATAAACTGAGTTTATTTTTTTTACAAAGTGGAAACTTATATTATATTTTTCTAAATCCTCTAGCTCAATTCCTTTAGTACTGTTTAAGTAATTAAAATAATTTTTTCTTACAGAAAGTTTCTCTTTATAACCAACGAGAATAACATTTTTAATTTTGATATTATTCTCAAAAAATCTTTTAATTACAAGATTTCCTACCCTGTTATTAAAATAAGATATCATTCCTATATTTTGGTTTCTTTTTTTACGCATTAAGTCGCTTCTTTAATTCTTCAATTCTATTTATAATTTTATACTTTGCTTTTTCCTGTAAAGTTTTTTTTTTAATGATTTTAGGATTTTCTTTACAAAATCGATAAATATCATCTCTGTTTTTTAATTTTCGTATTTTAAATCGCTCAAGTATATCTTCTCTGCCCTTTATTTTATGATTATCGTTGTAAATTATTGCAGTTTTTATTCTCATTATAAAAGGGAGGATTACTAATGTAGAGTAGTAACCGATTACATGAGTAAACATTGTAATATCACTATCTTTTTTGAAACTAATAATATTTTTAACTTTTTTATAGACCTTTTTGTTCGTTCCAGGATGCAATAGATAAAAATATTTATATTTTTTATTAAATTTTGAAAAGATTTTTTCAAAGTAATCTATTGTTGAATATTGACTAAAATTAAAATTTAACTCTTTAAAATTCTGTAAAACAATTAAAATTTTTTTCTTTTTTTTTTTAATAATTTTGTTTTTAAATAAAAGCTCTTCATAACCAGGATGTCCCATTTTGAGTATTTTGGAATTTCCGTTTGTGACTAAACTTATTTTTTTCGAAGAAAAATTATCTAGGGTCCATATTTCATCACCAAAATATTTTTTTTTACCATCAAAAAATCTTTCTTTAATATAAGCCCAGCTATCTAGAAATTGAATTACATAATTATTTTCTAAATTCGTAATTTTTTTACATATAATATTAGCTTTTACGGCGTCAGTTACTATTATTTTAAATTTTGAAATTTTTTTAATAGAGATTGTTTTAATATTTTTTTTGAAGTTTTTTTTATCTTTTAAATCTAAATTTGAAAAAATTATAAATTTAATTTTTTTCTGTTTTAAAAGTTTGAATATTGGTAAAAGATAAAATAAACTTCCGTATTGATTTAATACAAAACAGATTTTTTTAGAATTCATTTTTATAAAAGATAATTTCTTTTATTAGTTGAATTAATTTTTTTTGTATTTTTTTATTTAAATTAAAATTTAATTGATTAAAAATAAT
>MDTA01003377.1_pt1 | contig 10313 bp, 10 predicted proteins | sample 811151 | NCBI WGS metagenome assembly MDTA01 (sample SAMN05326648, study PRJNA326480) | marine metagenome | isolation source: seawater | place: Indian Ocean: South | collected 2010 | reverse complement strand
CGTGGCGCCGCACCCGCGGGCGGCCGCGCCGATGTGGCCGCACTCAGTGAGGCACTCTCAGGACTACCTGCTGGCAGCGCCTAGAAGCTGTTGAAAAACAGTCTGCTACGCGATGCAAGGACGCATCGCCGAAGAAGCATGCATGTAAGTGCTTGTTTCTTCATAAGCGAATGCGGACATGTGCCGCATTCGACGCGCTGAAACAGGACAGGATGTTCTTTTTCAGCATCCTGCCAGGCATCAAAAGCAACCGTCAGAGGCGGTAGGTCTCTTTGGCCGTATCGTGAAACAGCCGCGTCCGTTCGTCCGCTGAGTAATCTGCCGTCAGGCGTTTAAACGCGTTCCACAACACGTGATAGCTGACGCTCAGCTTGTCGACCGGGAAGTTGGACTCAAACATGCAACGTTCCACACCAAAAAGCTCCAACGTCGTCTCAAAATAGCGCCGCTGGGCATCGATAAATGCCTGGCTGCCAGGTGGCCGCGGCTGCTTGTGCCAGTCAAACCCATTGACCTCCATGGCAAGCCCGCCGAGCTTCGCACGCACGTTCGGGCATGCGGCCAACGCGGTGACGTCCTTCCGCCACTGCTCAAACACCTCGTCACCGCGACCCCGATAAGGCCCAATCCCGATGGGTCCACCAAAATGGTCCAGGATGATGGTGGTATCCGGGAACGCGCGCGCCAGGTCTGTCAGCAGCGGAATCTGTGGGTGATAACACCACGCCTCGAATGTCAGATTGCGCGGCGCCAGCTCGGCAAACCCCTGTCTGAAGGTTGCGTCGGCATACATGTCAAACTGCGGATTCGTGCGGTGATTACCCACGTCCGGGTGCGGATCATGACTGGCGGCCTGACGAATGCCGCGAAAGCGCCCGTTGCCAGCCGCTATCTGCGCATCCAGCACGGCCCCTACACTTGCACCCGCCGTTAAATATGCCGTGCCCACAATACCGGCCGCTGCACGCAAAGCGCCGTATGCGCCAGACGCCGACAGCGCTGCCTGCCCATTCGCAAACTCCGTCTCGCCAACGACAGCAAACTCCGGTGACGCATCCGCGTTAAACGCCGCGCCACATTCGATGAATACCGTCGCGACAATGTTATGACCACTACCGGTATCCGCAGCCAGTTCGTCGATCAGATAATGCGGCTCAACGGTATGTTGTGTCCGGTTAATCCAGAAGTGGTGATGTGGGTCGATGATCGGCAGGTCCGGGTCGAGCACCGGTTCTTGCACCAGGTTCAGCCAGTCTTCGTTGGTTGCCATCGGTTGTTGCTGCGCACTTGTTGAGCTCTGAAAGAATGGCGCCAGCATGCCATAGCCAAGATCTCTACGTCTGCCAGACGAATCGAATAGACGTGGCGTTTTCCTTCGCTTGTCGTTATGGTCCCGCGCTATTGCCGTCCGAACCCTGGAGCGATTCCATGTCAGATAAATCCATTACCCGTACGCTCGCCGAGTTTGCCGCGAATTTGAGCTACGACGACCTGCCTGCGGAGGTGGCTACGCGGGCAAAACAATTGTTGCTGGACATCACAGGTATCACGGTGCGGGCCCGCTACGACGTGGACTCCACGCAAACCATGTTGAACACCCTGCGGCGGTTGGAGCAGGGCGGCAGCACCACCGTCATTGGGGAAACCGCGTCATTCTCACCAACGGCAGCAGCCCTGTTGAATGGTGCCATGGCCCATTCGCTGGACTTTGACGATACACACGCGGCGGGCAGCATTCACTCGAGCGCGCCCATTGTTCCAGCCGCATTGGCAGCAGCGCAGATGGCCGGGGCGAATGGTAAGGAATTGATTGCCGCGATTGTGGCGGGCTACGAGTTGCAGATTCGTCTCAGCCTGGCACTGGTGCCCAAAGACCATTACGACCGCGGTTTCCATCCGACAGCAACCTGCGGGACCTTCGGCGCGGCCGCAGCCGCGGCACGCGCGATGGGTCTGGATGCGGATGCCATCGCCAGCGCGTTTGGAATCTGCGGCTCACAGGCGGCAGGGTCCATGCAATTCCTGGAAGATGGCGCCTGGAACAAGCGCTACCACGTGGGTAATGCGGCGTCGAACGGCGTGATGGCGGCCACCCTTGCGGCTGAGGGTTATCAAGGTGCCTCGGACCCAATCGAAGGCAAAGCCGGCTTCTTGCATGCTTATGCGCCCAATCCGGACCCGGCACGCGCCATCGCAAACCTGGGCGACGAGTGGGAAACCCTCTCATTGGCCGTGAAGCCTTATCCGAGCTGCCGTTATTCGCATGCGGCGCTGGATGGTGTCATCGCATTGCGTAACGAACACGACATTGATGCCAACGCGATCGAATCCGTCGAAATCGGCCTGCCGGAAATGGGTTGGAAGATCATCGGCGAAGGGGACAAACACGACCCGCAGACCGTGGTGGACGGACAGTTTTCCATGGCGTTTTGCGCGGCCGTCGCATTCAGGGAAGGCCGCATGGCGTGGGACGACTATGCGAAACACTTGAGCGACGAAGACACCAAGGCGCTGACCCGCAAGATCAACGCCGTCGTGGATGCTCAGGCTGAAGCAGAGTACCCAGCACAGATGAGCGGGGTTGTGCGCGTGCGTACAGCGGATGGCAGTTTCGAGCGCTTTGTCCGCATTCCCAAGGGCGAGCCGGAGAACTTCCCTAGCGACGCCGAGCTGCGCAACAAGTTCGACACGCTGGTCACTCCGTATCTCGCCAACGACCAGGCCAATGCACTGGCCGAGGGATTGTTGCATCTGGAACAGTCCAACAACGTTGACTCGTTGTTAGCCTTGAGCGTACCCAGCAACTAAAGGACATATTCATGACGGCCAATCGCGAACAGGTTGCACCCAATCGATTCCGCGAAGACTTCGGGCGTTGCTTCGAAGACTTCAATATCGGGGACATTTACGAGCATCGTCCCGGGCGTACCATTACAGAATCCGACAACACCTGGTTCACGTTGCTGACGATGAACCAGCATCCGCTGCACTTCGACAAGCAGTTCGCCGCGCAAAGCGAATTTGGTCAACCGATCGTCAACAGCTGTCTGACGTTGGCGATCGTCGCGGGCATGAGCGTCAGTGACTTGAGCCAGAAGGCCATTGCCAATCTTGGCTGGACGGACATCAAGATGCCCGCGCCAGTTTTTGTAGGCGACACGATCTACGCGGAGTCAGAGGTGCTCGACAAGCGCGAATCAAAATCGCGCCCGCATCAAGGCATCGTCAAGGCGCGGACGATCGGCATGAAGGCTGACGGCACCGTGGTCATGTCCTACGAACGCAGCATGTTGATCCCGAGACAAGGCCACGCTGTCACTGATACCGGCCCGACACCCAAAAGCTGATCAGTCCGCTAAACCTGCCAACCACATTGACGGAGTAGATAAATACCGATGAGTTCGCTTAAGCCAGCTGCTGAGCACGATGACGAAGCGCAAATCCTAGACGCAATTGATCGCTTTCTGGAGCGCGACGTTGCTCCCGTTGCACACGATCTAGAGGCTCGGGACGAGTGGCCTGCGGAAATCGTCGAGAAGATGAAAGGCCTGGGGTTGTTCGGCGCGACCATTGGCACCGAATACGGTGGCCTCGGCCTGTCCGCATCAACCTACTGCAAGATAGTCGAACGCGTATCGGCCGTATGGATGAGTGTCTCCGGCATCTTCAATTCACACCTGATCATGGCCGCAACCGTCGAAAGGTTTGGCACTGATGCACAGAAAGAAGCCTGGCTACCACGCTTCGCGACAGGCGAGTTGCGCGGCGGTATCGCGCTCACCGAACCTGACTGCGGTACCGACCTGCAAGCCATACGCACCCGGGCCAGACGTGATGACGACCACTACGTTCTGAACGGAACCAAGATGTGGATCAGTAACAGCATCCAGGGACAGGTGCTGGCGGTATTGGTCAAGACCGATCCAGACGCGGAACCTCGTCACCGCGGCATGAGCCTGTTGCTGGTTGAGAAAGGGCCTGGTTTCAACATCTCCAAAAAGCTGCAGAAGCTCGGTTACAAAGGTATCGACACCGGCGAGTTTGCGTTGGTCGACTGTCGCGTGCCGGCCGAAAACCTGATCGGCGGTGTCGAGGGCAAAGGGCTGCAGAACATCCTCGGCGGGCTCGCGCTGGGACGCATCAACGTTGCCGCGCGCGGTGTTGGCATTGCGCGCGCGGCGCTGGACCGATCAATCGAGTATGCGCAGGTGCGCAAGACGTTCGGTCAGGCCATAGGGCAGCATCAGGCCATTCAGATCAAACTCGCTGACATGGCAACCCGCGTAGAGGCCGGCAAACTGTTGATGCAGAGTGCCGCCAAGGCTTATGACACCGGTGACCGATGCGACATGGAAGCTGGTATGGCCAAACTCTTCTGCACTGAGGCGGCTGTCGAAAACAGCTTGGAAGCCATGCGTATTCATGGTGCCTACGGGTATTCCAAAGAATTCGACATCGAACGCTACTACCGCGACGCACCGCTGCTCGCCATCGGTGAAGGGACCAACGAGTTGCAGCGCATCATCATCGCGCGCCAGCTCTTCGAGCGTAACCCGGTTTGAACGCATCCAAGCCCGCTAATCCCGGACTGCCACTGGCGGGCGTGCGTGTCATCGCCGTTGAACAATATGGAGCCGGACCGTTTGGGACCATGTTCCTCGCCGACCAGGGCGCAGAGGTCATCAAGATCGAAAACCCGAACGACGGCGGCGACATGGCGCGTGGCGTCGGCCCACATTTTCTTGTGGGATCTGGCGAAAGTCACTTCTTCCACGCGTTCAACCGCAACAAACGAAGCGTAACGCTGGATCTCTCGCAGGCGGAAGGCCGTGCGGTACTCCACAAGCTTGTTGGCCGTGCGGATGCACTCTGCTCCAACTTACGTGGCGATGTCCCTGAGAAGCTAGGGCTCACCTACGCCCGGTTGGGCACCCACAATCAGGCGCTGGTCTGCGCCCACCTGAGCGCTTACGGACGCAGCGGACCGCGTGCGAGTTGGCCTGGCTACGACTATCTGATGCAAGCCGAGTCGGGCTATTTTGATCTGACCGGCGAGCAGGACGGTCCGCCCACACGCTGCGGCTTGTCGATTGTGGATTTGATGACGGGTCTGGGTCTGGCGTATTCCGTGTTAGCCGGTGTAACCGCGGCGCGCGCAACCGGACTCGGTCGCGACATCGATGTCAGCCTGTTTGACGTGGCGCTGTTTAACCTCGGTTATCTCGCGAACTGGTATTTGAATACCGGCACCAACACGACACGCCTGCCGCGCTCCGCACATCCGTCACTGACACCTTGTCAGTTGTACAAAACGGGCGACGGGTGGATCTTCTTGATGTGCAACAAAGAGAAGTTCTGGCCAAGTCTGTGCGAGAAAATTGACCGGTCAGAATGGGCCACCGATCCGCGCTTTGCGACGTTTGCCGGGCGCCTGGAACATCGCGACCTCATCACGACGCTGCTGGATGAGGCGCTCAGTACACGCACAACGGCCGAGTGGTTGGCCGACTTTGCAGGTACGGTGCCTGCAGCACCCATACTTGACGTCGCCTCGGCGCTCGAGAATCCGTTTGTGACCGAGCACGGGCGCATTCAGGAGCTCACGAATCACGACGGCGAGGCTTACCGCATGCTCGCACCTCCCATCCGCTCGGCCGGCGTGCCCGCACCCATGTCGCCCGCGCCGCAACTGGGCGCGGACACAGACGCGCTGCTGGAAGAAGTTGGCGTGAGTGCCGCGGAGCGCGAACAGTTACGGACGCACAAGATCATCTAGGGGCGTTGTCGTGATAACGATCTGGGGCCGTATCAACTCCCTGAACGTCATGAAAGTGTTATGGACCTGTGACGAACTCGACGCGCCGTTCAGACGCGTCGACGCAGGCGGAGAGTACGGCAAGGTTGATGATATAGATTTCCGCTTGATGAACCCGAATGGTCGCGTCCCGGTGATCAACGATGATGGCTTCCTGTTGTGGGAGTCGAATCCCATCGTGCGCTACCTCTGCTACAAGTACGCGCTTGGCACCCTTTATCCTGCCGACGTGCGCAGCCGCGCCGTTGCGGAACAGTGGATGGACTGGCAACAAACCACGATTGACCCGTTATTGGAGTATCCCTATCTCGGCCTGGTACGGAGGCACCCCGACTATCGTGACGAGGGGCAAATCCAACATGCGGCGTTTCTGCTGAACCAGGTGTACGCCGTTTTGGACGCGCACCTGGCGGACCGCCCCTATGTCATGGGTAACGACCTGACCATGGCGGATATTCCGTTGGGTGCCGCCACCTGGCGCTGGCAGAACCTGCCCATTCGGCGCGAAGAGTTCTCGAATGTAGAATCGTGGATGGAAACGCTGCAGTCGCACGAGAGCTTCCGTAAACACGTGGCTCATCCACTGGCTTGATTTAATGTCCGATCGCACGCAAAAGACGCCAATTCCGGTGTTACGCCTTGCACGTCAGAGGGACGCCGGCGAGATTGCGCGCATGTCACGCGAATACGTCGAAGCCGGTTTACCCTGGACGTGGCGCGAGGCACGCGTCTCGAGTCACATCCAGGCGCCCGAATCCACCGTGCTCGTGGCTTCGATGGAGGCGCGACTGGCGGGATTCGCGATCATGGAGTTTGGCGACACCGTCGCAGGGCTGTGCCTGCTGGCTATTCACCCGTGGTGCCGCCGCAAGGGTCTGGCGACACGTCTCATCCAATGGCACGAACGCAGTGCCATCACAGCTGGCATCGAACGAATTCACATTGAAGTGCGCGAAGATAACGTGAGCGCGCGCAATCTCTACTCGGCGCTCGGTTACCAACACGTCAAACGCATTCCCGGATATTATTCAGGGCGCGAAACAGCCGTGCAGGTTGAGCGTGAGCTGCGGCCGATGTTCAGCGGTGCACGCGTACCCATCTGGCAACCTGGCGCAAGCTAGTACCCATTACACGCATGACAAATACGATCTCGGCGGAGGCGCTCAGGGCCGCCTTGTTGGACGATGAAGAACTCGCGCTGGTTGATGTGCGCGAGGTGGGCGCGTTCTCGCGCGCGCATCTGCTGTGGGCCAACTGCATTCCCTTCAGTCAGCTGGAACTGCGTGTTGATGCGCTGATCCCGCGTCGCAGCACGCGCATCGTCTTGTGTGATGCTGACGAATCACTCGCAAGCCTGGCGCTCCGCAGGCTCTCGCACCTCGGCTATGCGCATGTCGAAATCCTGGAGGGCGGAATCAACGGCTGGACTGCCGCCGGCATGGAACTGTTCAGCGGTGTCAACGTGCCGAGTAAGGCGTTCGGGGAGTTTGTCGAGCACACCTACGACACACCCAACATTGACGCGGAAGACCTGCACCAGCGTCTGGAAGCCGGCGACAATCTGGTGGTTGTGGACAGCCGCCCGATGCGCGAATTTCGCGCGATGAGCCTGCCAGCCGGTACCTGTATGCCTGGCGCGGAGCTGGCCTACAGGGTGCACGAGATTGCACCGGATCCGAACACCACCGTGGTCGTAAACTGTGCCGGACGCACGCGCAGCATCATCGGCGCGCAGTCACTCATCAACGCCGGTATCCCCAATCCGGTTATGGCGTTGCGCAACGGCACGATGGCGTGGCACATGGCAGGCTTCCCGCTGGACCGAGGTGGCGAACGCTACGTCGACAAGCTCTCCGATGAAAGCCTGGCACGCGCCCACGCCTGTGCAGAACGGGTCGCCCGTCGATTTGGCGTGCGCTACATCGATTTGAATGATCTGGATGAACTGCGCGCCGAAGACGAATACCGCAACCTGTTCTTGCTGGACGTTCGCAGTCCGGAGGAGTTTGCCGCCGGGCATCTACCAGATTCGCGCAATGCACCCGGCGGACAGCTGGTACAGGCGACGGATGAATACGTAGGCGTCTTGGGCGCGCGCATCGTGTTGACGGACAACGATGGTGTGCGGGCGACGATGACCGCGTCGTGGCTGTTACAACTGGGCTGGCGCGAGGTGTATGTGCTTGAGGGCGTAAGCGACGCGGACTTCAGTGAACAAGGTGAGGAGCGTCAGTCAGTCCTGGGCCTGGGTGAGTTGGACGTTGAACTGATCTCGGCGCCCAGCCTTGCACGCCTGCGAGAAGAAGGGCGAGTGAATGTTGTTGACCTGAGCTCGAGCCGGCACTTCATGCAGGCGCACGTTGAAGGCGCACGCCACGCCGTACGCAGTCGACTACATGAGCTGATACCGGTATTGCCCACGCGACCCTGGCTGGTGTTCACCTGCGAAGATGGTGTGCTGTCACGGCTCGCCGCCGCGGACAGCGATGAACATACGGACGCGCGCGTCGCCGCGCTGATGGGCGGCAACGCCACCTGGGCAGACAACGGCTTCACGATGGTAAGCGGCGGTCACGGCATGGATGAACATCCGGATGACGTGTGGATGAGCCCGTACGACCAGACAGATCGCATTGAAGACGCGATGAATGCGTATCTGGATTGGGAAATCGCGCTGGTGGATCAAATCGAACGTGACGGCACCACACGGTTCCGGCGGTTCTAGTCAACCGGGCTTTCTGGCTAACCAGCTTTTAAACGACTCTTCGGGAGAACTTTGCATGAGTGTGCTGCGGCCTGAGATCGCAAGCCTGCGGAATAACGGTATTACCGGTGTCGCGTTGCCACGGATGACCGACCCCGAAATGTTCCCGTTATGGTTCGGTGAGGGTGATATTCCGACGCCCGACTTCATTCGCGACGCGGCCAAAAAAGCGCTGGATGAGGCGTACACGTTTTACAGTCATACGCGCGGCCGCGCAGAGCTGCGTGAAACCATTCACCGGTATCTGAACGATCTGTACAACATCGACCTGGACTTCAACCGCATCACGGTACCCGGCTCGACCATGCTCGGGATCACCATCTCGGCACAGATGGCGCTGACTAATGGTTCGCATGGGCTGATCGTAAGCCCGGCGTGGCCTAACGTCGAAGCGGTATTCCAGATCACGGGCTGCGACTACGAGCATATCCGGCAACAACCCGTCAATGGTCGCTGGCAGCTCAACATGCAAGACCTGTACGCGGCGGTGCGACCAAACACACGCGCCATTTTCGTGAATTCGCCCTGCAACCCAACCGGCTGGGTCATGACCAGTGACGAGCAACGCGAGTTGCTGGCGTTCTGCCGTGAACGTCAGATCATGATCATTGCGGACGAGGTGTATCACCGTACCGTCTTCGATCGCAAAGCGGCGCCGTCTTTCCTTGAGGTCGCGGAACCAGAAGACCCAGTGGTCGTTATCAGCGGCTTTTCCAAGGCATGGGCGATGACCGGTTGGCGCATCGGCTGGGTCGTATCGCCCGCCAGTTGGGGTGAGCAGTGGGCCGCCATGTCGGAGTGTTTCAACACCGGTACGCCACCGTTTGTACAACTGGCCGCAATGGCGGCACTGGAACAGGGCGAGCCCTTCGTGAACCAACTGTTGCAGCAATACGCGGGCGGCCTCGACCTGGTCATGGACGCGCTGGGTAATCACCCTCGCGTGGACATGTTGCGGCCCGAGGGTGCGTTTTACGCGTTCCCGCGCATCCGCGGCGTAACCGACAGCATGGCGTTTGCCGAGCAGTTGGCAGACGAGACCAAAGTGGGTCTGGCGCCCGGGTACACGTTTGGCCCCGGCAACGATGAGCATGTACGACTGTGTTTCGCCATGTCCCACGACCGTCTCGGCGAGGCACTCCGCCGCATGGTCCAGTTCATCGACCGTATGCCTGGCTAAGCGCGCCCGTCCGCGGCGAGCTGCAGGTGCTCGCCGAGGCCTTGTTGCGGCCACGTCTTGCAACTCGGGCAATGTGCCCAGAAACGGGCGATTGCGTTCACACAAGTAAACCCAGTCAAAATGCACGTCCCCGGAGTACGGTCCGCGCGTCCCCCCGCGCGTCCCTGTTTGGCCAACTCGCCACAATATTCCACGCGCGAGCGCGCATTCACGATGGGTGGTGTCGCCCGCTTGGTCGCAAAACATCAATCGTCTAGGATCCGGCGAAGCAAGATCGTGGGAAAAGTGCGCGGATTGTTATTGGACAGCTACAGTCACTTTGCGTTGAAACGCATGCTGAAAGCCCTACCGGAGTGGATCGAAACGATGAGGCCGTTGTCATGACTACATCTTTGCGAGAACGCCGCGATCGGGCCTTCGGGTCGGGCGCACCATTGTTCTATGCCGACCCGGTCCACATCGTTGCCGGTGAAGGCGTCTGGCTGACCGCCGCAGACGGGCGACGGTATCTCGACATGTACAACAACGTGCCATGCGTTGGACACGCCAATCCG
>MDTA01052203.1_pt1 | contig 10314 bp, 10 predicted proteins | sample 811151 | NCBI WGS metagenome assembly MDTA01 (sample SAMN05326648, study PRJNA326480) | marine metagenome | isolation source: seawater | place: Indian Ocean: South | collected 2010 | reverse complement strand
CTGCTTGAGATTTTCGAACGAATCGCTTGGTACGGTTTCTTCACGGTGTCGTCCCTGTATATGAGCAGCTCACCCGAGGCGACCCAGGCGCGGGAACGAGGGATGCGTAAGTTCAAGTCGATTAGGCAGGCGCAGCGATTCCTTGATGCCCATGCTGCTGTTCACAATCTCTTCAATCTGGGACGTCATCTGGTCCGGGCTGAGCACTATCGGAATCTCAGGATGAGTGCGTTTACTGAGTGGGGAAGGGCGGTTGCTTGATTACCGCTGACTGGATTCTTACCGTTTCAATCAGTTAACTTGTCAGAACCCTAGCGATCTATGCGCCCGTACCTGGCTGCTCTTAATTTAATTATTTAAATAATGATTGACATTCGGGCGTCGCTGCGTAAAAGTTAAGCTGCCCGGCTGATTCTTGCGTGTCGCCGCAGGCAGTGACGTGGGCGAGCTAACAACAATTACAGGCAAACACAATGAAGAAACTGATCCAACTGGCGAGTTTGGCGCTTGCATTGTCGCTTCCGCTACATCCTTTTGCTGCCGAAGATAATGCGGCTGAGTCACTGGGGGAGCATGTCCCGGAAGAAATGCTGAACCGGTATGATCCCGCGAGCACCATGCCCAACCGGGGCGCGGTAGACTCCGTGCGCCTGGTGCGCGCCGAGGGCTGGGACTGGGATCACGAGGTACGTGTCTACCTGCCGGCAAGTTACCACCACACCGAGAAGCGCTACCCGACTCTCTGGGTCACCGACAACACCCTCGAACTCATGCAGGGAGCTCTCTTCGGCGATTCGCTGGGGCTGGCCCCCGAGCTGATCGTGGTGGCGGTGGGCCCACCTGCGAGCGTCAATGCCGCTGAGTTCCAGCGTCGCCGTTCCTACGACTTTACCCCGGATGTTTCCCTGATGGGGCCGATGTTTGCCGCCGCTTACCCTGCCGAAGCATTGGGTGGCGCTCCCGGATTTCTCGACTTCCTGGTCAACCAGCTGCGGCCAGTATTGGCCAAAGAGTACCGCATGGATCTCGACGACCAGGGCTACGCGGGTCATTCTGGGGGCGGGCAGTTTGGCTTGTATGTCCTGCTCAATAAGCCCGAGAGCTTTGACAAATACATTATCAGCAGCCCTGCCGTGTACCAGCCCTGGCTCGATATGGAAGAGCGCTGGTACGCCGACAACAAAGACCTCAAGGCTGAGGTATTCATGAGTGCCGGTGAAGCGGAGGTGGCCCATCCCATTTGGTCCGCTTCGCAAGTCGTCTCCACGGTCGCCACCATGGCCGAGCGACTGACAGTGCGCAATTATCCTTCGCTGAAGCTCACCGTGCGCATTTTCCCGGGCGAAGACCACCTGACCGTTACACCCATAGCCTACACGCGTGGGATACGCGCGCTCTGGGGTAATTAGTGTCTATCCGGAAACGCTCGTCATTTCGGCGCAGGTAGGAACCCAGTGTCGCGAGTGCCGCCTGTTTACTGGATCCCGGCCTTCGCCGGGATGACGGCAAGAGCGAAATACCCCAGTTCTCCGACGCACATCAAGCAGCGGAAATTTGCCAACAAGAGAGCTAATACGGTCTCAAGTATGAAACTGATTCGTATATTCGCTGCATTCCTTATTCTGGGCAGGGAACCTCTCCATCGCTACGGGCCGAAAGCGTGGATCTGGCGGAGGCCGATATCCTGGCCATTGCTGACGCTGCCGGTGCTGACCAGTTTGCCTGTTGGGCTACTCCTTTGGCCGCGCTGCCGGATTACAGCTCGCCGCGCGCACAGATCGAGTTTCCGCCCTGGTAGTCGGTGGCGTCCCACCAGTGTGGCAGCCTTTCAGCCACGATATGACACAGCAATTTTTAACATGAAGAGCAATGGTGTGAAACCTAAAAAGCTACGATATATGATTGGAAAGGCGCTGCTACTTTCTTGCTGCCTGGCAGCTTCTTTCACTGTGAGTAGTGCAGAACAAGAACAAAGTGAATTGGAGCTATACACTCAGTTTCTGGAGCGGTATGAGACGTACAGCCAACCCCTGGCGTCAGCAGTGTTTGATATCAGTTGGGAATCAGTGCAAGCTCGAGCACAACAGGCGGAAGCATTATTGGCTGAAGTTCAGAGTATCGACCTGCAAAAGCTCCCTCACCACGAGCAGGTGATCCTAAAGACTCTTAGTTCTCGCCTGGAAATTTCCGCGCATGAAGATGACAGTTACTATCTGACCTTCAGCGCAGCCCCTTATCGTGGCGGTATTGCGTTTTCGCAGATGCCGATGATGTTGGCGGCACAAGACCTCTCAACTCCGGCAGGCAGAGAAGCGTGGCTGGGCGTGCTTTCAGCATTTAGTCAGTACATTCGTGATCTGGATTTCAAGCATAAAGCACAGAAAGAGCGCGGAATCCTGTTGCCCAAGCCGGCAATACTCGGAATTCGGGATCTGTATGCATCGCAAGCCGATATCGCTCAACGGCAGCTTGAAATCGCGGTGCAAAAGGTCGCTGAATACGATGAGAAAGTCGCCAAAGAATTCAAAGAGCGTGCGCTTGCAACACTTAATTCAGAGTTTATTTCGGCTTTGCAACAGTTTGCCGATACATTGGGCGATGAATATTTCAGCATGGCTCCAGAACGCGGCGGCCTTTGGCAGTATCCGGGTGGGCCAGAGGAATACCGCTGGTTAATCAAACGATATATTGCTGAGGATGTTGATCCGAAGGATCTCTTTAAACGCGCCCAAGGTTACGTTGACGACCTGGAAGCGAAGATGGCGGTGATCAGCAAAGACATGGGGTTTAGTGGCAGCAGCGCTGAATTTAAAAAACAGCTCTGGACAGACCTTGAGCAACGCCCTAAAAACGCCCAGGACATTAAGGACACCATGCTTGGTTACACTGCGGAAATCACAGAGCAGTTGCCAAAATGGTTTGGGCGCCTACCCAAAGCACCACACAGTGCCCAAGCTATTGATCCAGAGCTGGCCAAAACGGTGGATCGTGGTTACTTTTCGCCGCCTAACCCGATGAACCCGGTTGGTATCTACTATTTTAAGGGCTTTGATATGCCCTCCTATATTCATAGCGACGTCGCGCATTTAGGGGCTCACGAACTTATTCCTGGACATCACTTCCAGGTTTCCTTGATGCTGGAAAACGAATCGCTGCCTCCAGCACTGCGTCGCTTAGATGTATCCGGTGGCTTTGTGGAGGCTTGGGCTGAGTACGCTGCCAATCTGGGGGTTGAGATGGGTGTATTTGATACACCGCTTGAGAGATATGGCATATTGGGCCAGACCATGGCGATGGGAGCCACAGCTGCTGTTGTTGACATTGGCTACAACTATTATGGTTGGAGTTATGAAGAGGCAGAAGCCTATCTAGACAAGCACTGTTGGGGGCCAGACTGTGTGCCTGGCTCAACGTCAACGACGTTTAACGGTAGTGTTATTAGCGCAACGGACTTGCCAGCTTATATTTTGCCCTACCATATCTCTTATCGAAAATTACTTGAGTTGCGGGAAAAGGCAGAACAGGCATTGGGTGATAGATTCGATATTCGTGAATTTCATGATGCAATGCTTGAGTACGGCGTTATCCCCATGGATGTGTTGGAGTTTCATATTGATCATTTTATTGATGTCCGTAGCAAATAAATCAGTAGCTCAGTCAAATAAGTTTTGATGGTTGAGTGACCTGGTGTGGCATGGCTCTTTCGGGAGCTATGCCTTTCATAATTCAATTTGGGAGTAACATTTTGCTGAGGATTTTTACGTCATTTTTGGGTGCGCTAACTGTCTCATTATATGCCAACGCAAACAGTCAAGAGATTGTGATCATTGAAAATGTCAATGTTATTCCCATGACATCTGAAGTGGTTCTTAAGAATCAATCTGTTGTTGTCAAAAACGGTAAGGTTGAAAGGATAGGAAATATTAACGGCCTATCGAGAGTAGACATCCTCGCTGATTGTGTCGACTGGACCTGCTGACCTGTCGAAGTTTCCTGCTATTGACCCGAAAACCCTGTTCAACGAATCTTCAGAAGCCTGTGCTAGTGCACAGGCGCCGGCGAAACAAATGGCGACGACTGTTCTTATTGCTTGCATGCTCAGCTTGCTCCCTGAAAGGTATTAGTGGTCTGCTACCCGGTAGGCCTTTTGGATGATAACCGGATCCGCCAATACCTGGTTTTCCATGTAGGGGCTGCCCACGTCGACGGTGTCGCGCATAGCGTTGATCTCGTTCACGATGTCCATCCCAGCAGTGACTTTCCCAAAGGCCGCGAAGCCCTGACCGTCCCCGTTGCGCGTGCCGCCAAAGTCCAGTGAGGGGTTATCGCCGATGCAGATAAAAAAAGGCGGCGCCGCTGGCGGTGCTAGGGTCCGTGCGCGCTAGGGACAGCACTCCAGCGCCGTGCACCAGTCCGGTCTGTTCGGTGGTAAAGCTGCCCACAAAGGCCAAAAAGATCTTCATGCGGTTTCCCTCAATGTGTTGCTTTTTTTGCGAGCTTGTCTGTTCCAGAGATGATCGCCATTTCGGTCATCAGCTTTTCCATCATGATGTCCATACCGCACTTGAGTTGGTACTCCCGGGGGGCGTTTCACTCGCCAGGTGCTCCACGAAGTAGTCCATCTGTTTTCGCAGTGCATAGCCGGGCAGTTCGTGCCCAGCCTGGGGCATAAGCACCAGGTCGAAATCCTTGTTGGCATTCATCAGCGCCTGGGTCAGTTGAAACAGGCCAGCCGGATGCACGCCGTAATCCTGCAGGCCGTGTATGAATAGCAATTTGCCCTGCAGGTTTTCCGCATAGCTCAGGTTAGCTTGCGGCAGGTAGTTGCCGCCCTCCATCACGGAGGTGAAGAACTTCTGGTTCATTTGATTCCCCAGTATTTCTGAGCAAATGAGGAAATATCGGGGCCTGCACGCACCTCAGGCTGGTCGATCACTTTTCCGCTTCTGGCGCCTGGCCGGCTCCGGAATCATCTCGATAAACCACCGCAGATGCTGCTCAAACGTCTGCTTGGCGTGTTCCACATCAAATTCATTGAGCCATGCGAATGTGCGAGGTGTTTCCAGGCGATAGGATTCCATACTCGCCTTAGAAGCAGTCAGCAGGTCGGCGTAGTCGGGATGTGTCGCCCTGAAGCGCCTGTTTGCCTCGAGGTAAATGTGCCCGGCCAGGAGCCTCCATATGTGCGTACTCTCAAGCAGTGGGAATCCGGCGCCTTCCAGGGTTTCCAGCACGGCTTCACTCGCGTGGAGACTGATTCTAAAACCGGGGCCAGAACTGTCCTCTGCCACTAATAATGCTGGGTGGTCTGCGAGGTAGGCGGCGAAATCGCAGGCCATATCAAACAGCCACTCCCGCCACTGCTGTGGGTCCCCCGCGGAGACTTCAAACCCCTGTATCAGATCCTGGCCGATTGTTCGCAACAACTCGTTGCGGTTCTTGAAATGGTGGTACAGGGCCGGAGTCTTTACGTCGAGGATTTTTGCAACGGCCGGCATGGTCAGCTCCGCGAAGGGGAGAGAGTGTGCGGCCTCCAGAATCTGCACCCGGGAGATGCTGGGCGGCCGACCACGGGGCCGTTTCGTTCTGTTATCAACTGTCATGGGTGTGATATTTTAATCAATTAAAAAAAAATGACAACCTGGTTGTGTCGGGCAATAAATAAGCTTATCGTCTTATATTGAGAGGCATGGTCTCGGTACTGCATCACGATCTGACAGGAAAGGAGCTTTCAGCACTATGTATTGAGTGAACCGTCCCCAAAATTCCAGCAGCCAAGGAGAAATACCAATGCATATCAAACCCCTTCTGCGCGCGTGTGGACGATACGTGCTGCTGCCACTCCTGCTGGTGGCGATTGGAGCGTTTGCAGCTGCCGCTTTCCTGCTCGACGCCGGCCGCAGCGCCAATGCCAATATGGAGTGGTATGGCTCTGCCAATGGCATTCTCGAGGAAGACTATGTGGAGCTTGGTGGTCACCCCCAGTACATTCGTATCCGTGGGCGCGACCGTAACAACCCCGTGCTGCTGGATCTGCACGGTGGGCCCGGTGGCGCCCAGTCGGGGATGACCCACCGTATCGCCCGCCCGCTGACTGACTATTTTACGCTGGTCGAGTGGGATCAGCGCGGAGCCGGCAAATCAGCGGGGGACGATTCGCTGATTCCGACCATGAGCTACCAACGTATGGTGGACGACACCGTCGAGTTGATCGAGCACCTGCAGCAGCGCCTGGGTGTTGAGAAGCTGATCCTGGTTGGCCACAGCTGGGGCTCGATGCTGGGCATCGGCGTTATCCAGGCACGCCCCGATTTGATTGCCGCCTACGTGGGTGTCGGCCAGGCCCTGGCCTGGAATCCCGCCTTTGACGAGACCAAACGCCTGGTCCTGGAGGCGGCCCGCGCCGCCGGTGATACGGATGTGATCGAATCTCTGGAAGCGCTCCCCGATCAGTGGCCGGATGCATTGGAGGATCACTACTTCGATCGGATCGTCGCCATCCAGAAGCCGCTGGCGCGCTACGGCGCCGGATTTCACGCCGGCCTGGAGACCAACCTCATGAAAACCGACCTGGTGCTGGATGCGATCCTGTCGCCGCTGGTAGGACTCGGTGAGTTATTGGCCATGCTCGCCCCCAGCGATGCCAACATGGCGCTGATTAAGGATCTGCAACACCGGGACTTCCGCGAGCAATTGGGAACGGACTACAAAGTGCCCGTGTTTATCTTCCAGGGGGAGCGCGACTGGCAGACACCCACCAGCCTGGTAAAGCCCTGGTTCGCCAGTCTCAGCGCGCCGCACAAGGAGTACGTGGCCTTTGAAGATTCCGCGCACCTGGTGATTAACGAGGAGGCGGGCAAGTACCTGGTGGAACTGGTAAATCGGGTGCGGCCGTTTGCTTTGAAGTAGTCGCCGAAGGCGTCGATTTGGCGGAGATACTGCAAACCACCACAGCCAATGAGTCGATTGCGGTCGATCCCCAATGGGCGGAACTCCCCGGTGGCGGACGAGTGCAATATGAAGTGTTCGGGAAATCGGGGCCGTTCGTCTTTCTGGGGCCGCACATCTGTCTCACCCCGATGGTTCCGGATGCGGCCGCGATCTGCCAGGGATACGTCGATGCCCTGTCGGATCGCTATCGCGTCATCGTGGCCGATATTCTCGCCATTGCCGACGCCGCAGGCGCCGATCAATTTGCCTGGTGGGGCTATTCCTTTGGCGGCGCCGCCGGCTTACAGCTCGCAGCGCGTACCGGGCGCCTGTCCGCACTGGTAGTGGGTAGCTATCCGCCGCTGTGGCAACCGTTCAGTGACATGTTGCTGACCCTGCACATGGCCGAGGATGATCTCCAGGCGGCAGAGGCTGCGCTTACCGCCAGGGGCTGGGAAATACAATCGATGGAAACCGGCAAGGCCCATATGGGTATGAGTGAATACCAAAAGAACCTGGCAGTGTTCGCGCCGTTTCTCGACCGGGTGCTGCTGGGGAAAAGTGAGCCCTGAACTCGGGTGTGATGGAAGAGTTGGCCAGCGCTGGCTACCGGTGCTGTCTATTTCCCACCCGGGTTGCCATTGCCGGGCGATATTCGCCGCGGGCCACAAAGCGACCGCGATTCCCGCTGGGTTTCCAGCGGTCTGGCTACCTGGGGAGCAGCTGCGAATACCGGCAAAATATATCTTTTTTAAACCATAATAATATCGCTTGAACATTGCAGAAAATCCATTAAGCTAGTTAGCTTTCGCTAAGCCAGTGAGATTAGAGATAACATAAAACACTACTCGAGGAGCGTCCCATGAACTCAAAAGCCTTATTGCAGAAGCAGGTTTCACAAGTCAGCAAGGCAATGGCGGGCGTCAGCCTGGCCACTTTGGTAGCCCTGCCTGTTGCCGCCCAGGACCAGTTGGAAGAGGTGGTGGTAACCGCACAAAAGCGCGAGCAGGCCATTACTGATGTGCCCATGGCGATCAGTGTGCTCAGTGCCGATGATATTCGTGCCCAGGGTTCGGTGAGCCTGAGCGAGTTGCAGGCTACCGTGCCGAGCCTGAACGTGCTCAGCGGGGCAATTGGGGAGCTCGCCACCCTGCGTGGCATCTCACCTTCGGGTTCCCTGCTTCCGGTTGTGGGTCGCTATGTCGATGAGATGCTGATTAACGCCGAGTCCATGGGTGGCGGTATCGTTTTCCCTCTGGTGGATATTGCCAGGGTTGAGGTCTTGAGGGGCCCCCAGGGCACACTATACGGCGCCGGTTCCATCGGGGGCGTGATCAAGTACCAGACTGCCGCCCCGGCCATGAACGGCGAGCTCAATGGTATGTTTGAGCTCAGCGGGCGCACTGTGGACGACGGCGGTGATGGCTTCCGCACCTTTGCGGCTGCGGATTTGCCGATCGATTCCGATACCTTTGGCATGCGCTTTACCGGCTTCTACGAAGAGGCGCCGGGTTGGATTGATAACTCTTTCCAGGGTGAAGACGCAAACGAAACAGACAGCTGGTTCGGGCGCATCAAGACCGTGTGGAATCCCACCGAGAATCTGGGCTTCAGCCTGCTCTACCAGCATTATGATAAAGAACTCGCAGCTCCCAATTCCAGCGACCTGAATTACGACTCGACCGCTTTCACCAGCGGGCCGGCGACCGACGAATGGGATCTCCTGAACCTGGTAATCGAGTGGGATATGGACTTCGCTTCCCTTACCAGTTCTACCGGGTATATCGATAGGAAAACCATTACCTCCGTCGATATTTCCGGCTTCCTGTATTTCGTGGAATTGTTTGACCCGGGCAGCACCATCCTGAATCCGAACCCGACCGTACCCAATCCCATCAGCCAGGTAGGCTACGTTGTAGACACATCCAACGAGATATTTACCCAGGAGTTTCGCCTCGCCGGGAGCGTTATGAATGATCGGCTCTACTGGACTGCCGGTGCCTTCTATCAAGACTCTGAACAGGGCGGGCCTTCGCTTACCGAGTACTACCCTGACCCCACTGCCAGTGATTTTGTCGCCCTGGTCGGTTCACTTAACCAGACCACCGATGCCTGGGCGGTATTCGCTGAGCTGACCTACAATTTCACGGATAAATGGGAAGGTACAGTTGGATTGCGCTACTACGAAGATACCCGCGAGGCGAATAACCAGGTTCTCAGTTTAGGCCAACCCACAAGTATTGCCGACGAAGTCGACAATGATACTACCGTGCCCCGGTTTGTACTGAAGTATCGCTATGACAGCGATCTCATGGTTTACGGTAGCGCCTCCATGGGTTTTCGTTCCGGCGGCATCCAGTTCTTCGAAGACCCTTTTGGCACGTTTGAAAACACCTTTGACCCGGAGGATCTCTGGACCTATGAGCTCGGCGCCAAGGGGTTCTTGTTCGATGGTGCTGTAACCTACGATACCGCCGTGTTCTACACGGAGTATGACAACGTCCAGGTTTATGCCCCCAATAACTTCGGCCTGCAGGCCTTTGTCAATGGCGGGGAAGCGGAAGTCACCGGCTTTGAAATCGCCGCCACGTGGAGTGCCACTGACAACCTGAACTTCCGGGGCAGTTACAGCTACAACGACTCGGAGTATACCGAACCCGGCCTGAGTCACGATGTTGGCGATCCCATGGACTATATTCCGGAGAACAGCTACTCGCTGAGCGCGGATTACCAGTTTAACTGGACCAACAGTGTCGGTGGCAATTTCCGGGTGGATTACTACTTCACCGATGAGCGACCTTATTCCGCCAAAGGCTTTGGCTATGTTCCCGACACGGCAACTGGTGACGAAATCGAGAGCCTGAATCTGCGCCTGGGGGCTACCTTCGGCAGCTGGAACGTGACCGCCTTCGTAGAAAATGCGCAGAATAATGATGCGGCCCTGAGCAAACCGGTCGCGTCCCGGATCGAATACACCCTGCAGCAACCCCGCATCTACGGTCTGATGATAAGCACCAGTTTCTAAGGTGGTGCTCCGCTTGTACGCGGAGACATACGGGCGGCCCAGGCCGCCCTTTTTTTTTAGAGGGAACGGAGTGAGCCTCCCCTGTTACTGACGGGCAGGGGGTTGATAGGGGACGACAAAAGGGACAAGAGATTGGATGTCCACTTACCTCAAAATTCCGGGGACAGTGCACTGACATCTATCTGGATTAGTGCGATACCATCGCGATTGAGCCGTTACTTCCACTTAAGTTCTCGATTGATTTGTTGATCCAATAATGGACGGTTCCGGGGGCAGGGTTCCCCCAGTCGAACTGCCATGCTCAACAGTAGCGCGTTTCCGTTACCGTATCCGTCGTGCCCGCTAACCCCTTCCTGAAT
>MDTA01012045.1_pt1 | contig 10315 bp, 9 predicted proteins | sample 811151 | NCBI WGS metagenome assembly MDTA01 (sample SAMN05326648, study PRJNA326480) | marine metagenome | isolation source: seawater | place: Indian Ocean: South | collected 2010 | reverse complement strand
CGAAGAAAAAATTAAAGAAATTATTTTTCCAACTAATGTTACTATAGAACAATAGATTTTTATTAATAATATTTTTATTTAATATATCTATTCCAATATATTCAACTAGTTAATACATAAAATAAGATTAAATTAGAATAGAATATAAGGTGTCTTATGCAAAAAAAATTATTATTCATAATATTATCATCAATATTATTTTCTCAGATTGAACATCCACACCCACCATTGAATTTAGTTTCAATCCCAACTGGTGGTACATTACCACGAGGCTCATATACAATGGAAATGCTTCTTCAAAAGAATGGTGGTTTTTTACCACAATTAGCAGTTGGTATAACTGATCATTTCACAATAGGTATGTCATATGGATTGCAAAAATTAATAGGTGATGAAAAACCTGAGGTTAGTAGGCCAAAGCCTGAAGTGCAAATTAAGTATCAAGTTTATGAAGAAACTTTAAAAAGACCTGCAATTTTATTAGGTCTAAATACTCAAGGCAGGGGAGAATATAGAGGCAAAGTTTTAGATAATGGTATTAAGAAAATCTTAAATAGATATGATCAAAAAGCTTGGGGAATATATTTGGTTATAAGTAAAAACTATAATTTACTTGGGAATTTAGGTTTCCATGGTGGACTAAGTAAAAATTCTTGGGAAAATGATTATGATAATGATGGCCAAACTAATTTGTTTTTTGGATTAGATAAAGAAATTAATAGAAGTTTTTCTTTTTTATTAGAATATGATGCAGCATATAATGATGATAATAGTTCAGATGATATCAATTTGAATGAACTAACTTTTGGTAAAGGTAAGGGCTATTTAAATGCTGGATTTAGATGGGCAATAGCAAAAAACTTATTATTTGAATTTAATTTTAATAATATTAGTAAAAATACAGATGCTGAATATACAAATAGAGAAATTAAAATAATGTATTCAGAATTCTTTTAAAATTTCATGCAATACATTCTATATATATTATTTATAAATTTTTTATTATCTAATCCTCAAGATTATGCAAAAAAATCAGATAATTTAAATTTAAATGGTAAATATAATGAAGAGTTAGTTGAACTTAATAATGCTATTTTGTTGCACCCAAATAATGTTGATATTTTATGGAGAATTGCAAGAGCACATTTTGAAATTGCAGATCAAACTGATAACATTAACATACATAAAAAACATTTTTATCCGGGTTTTAAAGCTGTGGAGAGTGCTGTAAGAATAAATCCTAATTCATCTAAAGCTAATCATTGGTATGCTGTTCTAATTGGTAAAATAGGTATGTTAGAGGGTACTGAACAAAAAATTAAAAATTCATATGAAGTAGAAAAATATGCTTTAAAGGCAATAGAATTGGATCCTAGCTATGATGGAACTTATCATGTAATGGGAAGATGGCATTATGAATTAGCAAATTTATCATGGTTTGAAAGAAAAATAGCTGAATGGGTTTATACAACTCCTCCGAATGGTGGATATGAGCAAGCGATATTTTTTTTTAAAAAAGCAATAAATGTTAAAGATGATGAAATCCGACATTATTTCTGGTTAGCAAAAACATATTTAAAGATGAGTGCTAATAAAGAAGCAGAAAAAATATTCAAAAAAATATTAACTTTAACTCCATTTGATAATAGTGATGTAAATATGCAATCTGAATCAAAGGTTTACCTAGAAAATATATAAAAGTTGATTGATAATTCTTTTACTATTTCTTTACTTGATGATTTAAAGTCATTAAGAGTTTTAAGGAACCAAATGCTTCGTCCTTCACAAACAATAGAGTCATGTATATTTCCAAATGATGATGTTTCAATCCATTTGGGTTTGAAAATTAATCAAACATTAATATCTATTATTTCTTTTTCAAAACAAAATTTAGAAAATTATTCAGATTTCGAATGTTGGCAATTTAGAGGGATGGCAACATTAAAAGATTATAGTAGAATGGGCTATGGTAAAAAAATACTAAAAGCTGCAATTACAATTGTTAAAGATAATAATGCAGATATTTTTTGGTGTAATGCAAGAGAGAGTGCACTTGATTTTTATAAAAAATTAAATTTTAACATTATAAGTAAAAGATTTTTAATCCCAGAATCAGGTCCTCATTATAGAATGATGTTAAAATTAAATGATGTTGAAATAAAAAATGAATTTGATTAATACATCTGAAATAAAAAAAAATGCTCTTGAATTAGGTTTTTCAATTATTGGTATAGCAAAAGCTGATCATTTAGAAAATGAAGAAAAAAAACTTAAAAAATGGATTGATAATGGGAATCATGCAACAATGCATTGGATACCAAAAAGAATAGAAGAAAGAGGAAATATTTTTAATTATTTTCCTGAAGTAAAATCAGTTATATCTGTTGGATTAAATTATTATACAAATGAAGATATCAATCAAAAAGAAAAATATAAAATATCAAATTATTCATGGGGTGATGATTATCATGATGTATTAAAAAGAAAACTATTTTTATTACTAGAATATATACAAAAATCGATACCACAAGTTAAATATAGAGTTTGTGTAGATACTTCTCCAATTATGGATAAGGTTTGGGCTCAAAAAGCTGGATTGGGTTGGCAAGGTAAGCATACAAATTTAATTAATAGAGATTTTGGCTCTTGGATTTTTTTAGGGGAGTTGCTTTTAGATGTAGAATTAGATTATGATCAACCATTTGAAAAAGATTTATGTGGAACATGTACGGCTTGTATAGATGATTGTCCAACAGATGCATTAACAGAATATGTATTAGATTCAAATAAGTGTATTTCTTACATGACTATTGAGCATAGGGGCGATTTTGAAAATGACATAGGAAATAATTTAGATGGATGGATATATGGTTGTGATGTTTGTCAGCAAGTATGCCCTTGGAATATTAAATTTGAAAAAGAAACTAAAGAAAATTCGTTTTATCCTAGAGAAGAAATAAAGAATAAAAATATTGAAGATTGGCAAAATTTAACCGAAGATGATTTTAAAATAATTTTCAAAAAAAGCCCTATAAAAAGGACAAAGTATGCAGGTTTAAAAAGAAATATAGATTCTGTAACTAATAATAATGAATGATTTAATTATAGATAAAAAAAAATTAGATTTTAATAATACTAACATTATTCTTCATGAAGATGTCCCTGTAGCAATTATAAAGTATAATGGTAAAATTTATGCATTTGATAATAGATGCCCTCATAGAGGTGGTTCATTGATTAAAGGAGCAATTAAAAAAGGTTATATTAGTTGTCCTTTACATCATTGGGAATTTAATTTAGATACAGGTATTTGTTTAGAAAATAAAAATGTAACAATTACTAATTATAAAGTTAGAGAGTTAAAAAATAGTATAGTAATATATTTTGATTAAGGTAGATAAAATATTAAAAGATTTTTCTGGAAAAGCACCGCTATTTCCATTGCCCAATTTTGTTTTATTTCCTTTAGCTGGACATAGATTTAAAATCTTTGAAACTAGGTATGTTCAGATGCTAGAGAGTATTATTGATAAAGAAAAGTTAGTTACGATTTCATTGTTAAAATCTGGCTATGAGGAAGATTATGAAAATAATCCGGATTTGTATTCTATTGGAACATTAGGATATGTAGATCAATGTAAAGAATTATCTAATAATCAATATGAAATCATTATTTTTGGTTTAAAAAAAGTGAGAATTAAAGAGTTTAATAATGATTTTTTATATAGAGAAGCTAAATTATCAATAATTAATGATTCTATAATTATATCCGATGAAGAAAAATTAAGAAAAAGGTTAATTTCAAAGTTTACAGATTTAATAGGAATTTCAAGACAAACTATAGATTTAGAATTTATTAATAATAATATTACTTCTACTGAAATGTTGGTTAATGTTATTTCTTCAATGGTTCCAATGAATATTTATGAAAAACAAAAATTATTAGAATTAGATGATATCTCTTTAAGGTTAGAGTTAACTATTAGATTTATAGAGAGTGAAATTCAGAATCAAAATAATACTGATAATGAATATCCAGGAATCTATATGGATTCTATATTAGATTAATTATTCTATAATAATTTCAAAGTATTTAGATCTACCTGACATACTACCAAATGCACCCATAACTGGATTTCCATATTGATCACGTAGATTTGTTCTGACAGGATCATCTAATGTTAGATCAGAATATTGATAATAATTCCTATAGCCGGTAGAAAAAGTAAATATATCATATTTGAAAAATGTAGCTTCTTCATAAGACTCTGTTACTACTGTTTCTGCCCCAATATTAATTACACCTGTTGGGAAATTAATTAATTGATTAATTGGTCCAGCACGATGACCATGATAGTATACCCATCTATCATTAATTTTATCATAGATATATTGGACAGCTTGGTACAAAGAAGAGCTTGCTAATGAAGCATATAAAATATAGGCATCTGAATCTTCTTTAAAATATAATGTATCTATTGAATGAATTGATTCTAAACAATTATGGGTATTTATTTCTATTGAACAAGAATCAAGTCTAGATATTAATGTATCTAATTGATTATTTTGATTCCAATCATCATATGTATCATCTCCATCAAAAATATCATTATTATTTATATCATACCATTCTTCGTATGTATAAAATATGACTGGCTCTCTAAGGGTATCTTTTGCAGTAATAATACCATAACTTGAAAATTCTTCACTTGATTGACAATCACATATAAATTCATACTCAGTATTAAAATTCCTAAAATTAACATCACAATCATTAGAAGGTATCCATGCTCCATAATTGATTAATTCTGTAGATTCAAAACCACCGTATTTATTTTCTTCACCATAGAATGATCCACCTAAAGAGTCATAAACAAAGTCACATTCGGTTTTAGTGCCATTTTCATTTAGATTAGTCATACTTACATTGCAACCATCTTTAATATGAATATTAGGCAAGGTTTCATTCATTTCATCAACATTATTTTCACCACAACTTGGTATGCCATCACCTTCACCAATATCTGGTTCAGGTTCGCCTGCAAAATTAAATGTTTCAACTCCATCTTCACCAAGATCATCAGTTATACATTTTCCATCAAAATTATCTACACAATCTAAATTGCAATCAGCTATTGTTAAATATGTTTTAGAAAAATCATATATTTCATTAATATTACAAATGTATAAGTGTGGTATACAATCATCTTCACAATTTGATATGCATTCATCAAGCGATTCAAATGATAAATTATCTTCATCACAATGATAATAATTCCAATCATTATCATCATCAATACAATTAAATAAATTATCTTCATCTATTGGGAATGATCGATCTATTCTAACTATGGCTGTTGTATCATTTGGAAGTATCAGAGCCTCAATTCTTAGTTCGGGTGTATAAAGATTATAATCATTAATAAATTCTGAAATATTTAATTCTTTTTCACAACTAAAGAATAGAATAGTTGCAATTAAAACATAATGTTTTTTAATTGATATCATAGTTTAAATTCCCATCCTATTGATAAAAATATTGGAAACATACTATATGCAGAAACTTGAGAGGGAGAAGATTCATGATTCCAATTATATAATAATACATTATAATGATTCGTTAAATTTATAATTTGAAATTTTTGAACATAATCAAAACCAAACCATTTAGATGTTTTTTCTCTCGATAAACTCAGGTCAAATCTAAAGTATGGTGGATATCTACTTCCATTTCTTTGACCAAAAATATTACCAAAGTATTGATATGGTTTTTCAAGACTTCCATAAGAATCTTGTCCAGCTTGATGCACTTTACCTATAACAGGAGTATAAGTCTGACCACTACTTGCAACACAACTTACCGCTATTTTTACTTTAGGATTTAATTCATATGATATAACAGAACTAAAATTATGAGGTTTATCATATTTTGCAGGGTATACCTCTTTTTCATCCCATATAACTCCATCAGAATTCAAATCAACTGTTCTTGTTATATTGGAGTATGCATAGCTTATCCATCCAGAAAATTTAGCTATATTTAATCTATATAATAATTCTAGACCATATGCCTCTCCTTTACCTGATAATGCTATTGTTTCTTGTATATTTTGCTCTACTTTTGGATTGAGATCATAAATATTTAAGTAAGGTTTATAATATGTTTCTATAGAAAAAATATTACCTTCTGATATCCAATATTCAGCACCTAAAATGAAATGTTCTGAAGTTTGAGGTTTTTGACCATCGGGGATAGGTTGCCAAAAATCAACTATTCTAAGTAGTTCATCTTCTTCATTAATCGTATATAAAAATTGAGAGTATTTACCCCAACTAGCTTTTAGAGCAAGATCTGATATGGGAGTATATTTTATTCCAATTCTAGGATCTAATAAAATTTCATTATATCTATTATAATCAGTAACACGAAAACCCGTATTCATTCTCAAGGTTGGAATAGGATTAATTATATTAGAATAAAAAATACTTTTGATTATTGGATCAGATTGTAATCTAAATAATTCTTCTCCAGCGAATGATCTTATATATTTCAATTTGAGGTTTTTGTATTCCCAGCCCATTTTTACCTTAAAAATATCTGAAGCAAAATAGTTTAAGGTTTGTTTTATAGATAAATCTTGTACAATATTATCAGTATTAAATTCTAAGTCAGCTTGAAAATCATCATCTTCAGCTTCAGTTGAATCGACTTCAAAATTCACAGCAAAATCAACATTAAAAGTATATTGAGTATTAGAAAAATTTGTTTCAATAAAATAATTTGAATTTGGAAGATATTTCCAAGATAAAACTTTTGTAGCATTACCCCAATCCCATCCAAAATTTATAGCAGGAAAATCATCTCCACCTAAATCAAGATATAGATCATCCTTACCAGAAAATTGGCTGTATGTAAGTTGATTATTTTGATTCAAATTTATCAACCCTTTAAAGTGAATGTCCCAAAAATAATATTTGAAGGGTTCAGTTTCGTTTGTAAGATTATAGTATAGAGAAACAAATTTATCAAAATAAGTCCTCCTAGCAGAAAGTACCCAAGAACCTTTATATAGAGCACCCTCGGCTTGAATTTTTGATGATAATGTACTCACTTCACAATTTGCTTTGCTAAAATCAAAATACTTTTTGTATTTGTAATTTAATCTTCCATTCTTTGAGTCGCCATTCTTTGATGTAATGTTTAAAACTGAAGATAACCTTCCGCTGTATTCAGCAGAAAATCCTCCAGCAATAAATTCTGTATCTGCTATCATATTTGAGTTGAATGTTGAAAATAAACCACCTATATGATAAGGATTATATATTTCAGCACCATCAAGAAGAATCATATTTTCATCAGGGCTTCCACCTCTAACAATTAATGCCGCATTAAAATCATTGGCAGCTGTTACACTAGGTAATAATTGCAATGTTCTAAAAACATCCGATTCAATAAAAGCTGGAACACGCCTGATATCACGATTACTCAAATTAATTGTACTAATTTCTACTTTTTCTTCAAAACGAGTTCGCTCGGCAGAAACATTTATTTCATCTAAAGAAACAATTGATTTTTCCAAATCAAAATTAAGTTTAATATTATCAACTGATTCTTTAATAATGTAATCTATGGTTTTATAACCAATAACCATTACTCTTAAAGTATAATCTTTAACTGGCACTCTAGGTATAATGAAGTGTCCATCAATATCAGTTGAAGCACCTAAATTAGTATCAATTAGAACTATATTAGCATAAGGAATTGGTTCTCCAGTGTTTTTATCTTTTACATCACCTGATACTGTGATTGTATTAGCTAGTAAAGAATTAATAGATAAAATTAAGCTGAAATATATAAAAGCAGTTTTTTTCATTAGCATTAATTTATTTTTTTATTTTATTATAAACCTTCAAAAAAAATATAAATTACAATTTATTACAAAAGGTAAAAAATTTATTACTATATATTAAAATTAGTTATTACATCAGTATTGGTTGTCCTAATTTCTGAAGTTTCAAAGAAAAGTTCAATTATGGGTGCATTGTTTGCATCTATCCCAATAGTTTCTATTTTAGGAATGATATGGTTATATATTGATACTAAAGATGTTTCTAAAATAAGTGATCTTTCAATTGGAATTTTTTGGTTAGTTATACCATCACTAATTTTATTTTTAATATTACCATTATTTTTAAAACAGGGTATGGGTTTTTATTCTAGTATCATTTTGTCAATTTTAATTACTGCAGCAGCGTATGCTTTAATGGTTATTTTACTTGGATTTTTTAATATTAAAATATGAAAAATAATTTTATTCAATTAGCTACTGTTTTATTTATTTTTATAATAATTTTTTCTAACAACCAAAAATCTATTGAGCAAAGAAAATATAATTATAATGTAAAAATATATAGAGATATTTGGGGCGTTCCGCATATATATGGTGATACAGATGAAGATGTAGCCTTTGGACTAGCTTATGCACATTCTGAAGATGATTTTGATACAATGCAAAAAATATTATTAGCTACTAGAGGAGAATTGGCTAGTGTCATCGGTAAAGAGGGTGCACCAAATGATTACTTAATTCATCTTTTAAAAATTTGGGATACTGTACATGAAAATTATTATTCTGGATTAACAAACAAGATTCAAATTATATGCGAAGCATATGCTAATGGTATAAATAGATATTGTGAAAAAAATCCAGATAAAATTTTAGGAAATTTATATCCAGTTAAAGGTAAAGATATAATTGCAGGTTTTGTATATAGAACACCTTTGATGTATGAATTAGATTGGTATATAAAAAAAATATTAACAGATGATAAACAGCCTGACTTTAGTTATAATTTTAATAAAAATAATTCTTTATTACCAATGTATGGTTCTAATGTTTTTGCGGTTGGACCAAATAGATCATCTGATGGGCATACAAGAATAGCGATTAATTCTCATCAACCATGGAGTGGACCAGTAGCATGGTATGAGGCTCATTTAAATAGTAAAGAAGGTTTAGATGTAACGGGTGGACTATTCCCTGGTTCTCCAGTTATCTTTAAAGGTCATAACCAAAATATAGCGTGGTCTCATACTGTAAATGACCCAGATTTAGTTGATGTATATAAATTAGTTATTAATAGTGAAGATGAAAATCAATATTTATTAGATGGAGAATGGGTGAATTTTGAGGATTTTATTGCACCTATAAAAGTTAAGTTGTGGGGTCCATTTAGTTGGACTTTTAATAGGCAAGTATTATGGTCAAAACATGGTCCTGTTTTGAAAACTAATCATGGATATTATGCAATTAGATTTTCTGGATATAATTTGGTTGGGCAGCTGGAACAATGGTACAATATGAATAAATCTAATTCTCTTATTGAATTTCAAGATGCTATGAAAATGATGCAAATTCCAATGTTTAACACATTATATGCAGATAAGGAAGGAAATTTATTTTACATATATAATGGACTTATTCCTAAAAGAATTGATGGCTATGATTGGGATGAAATTGTACCAGGCGATCAATCTGAATTAATATGGAATGAATATTATAGTTATATGGATCTTCCTCAGCTAGTTAATCCAAAATCAGGATTCCTGCAAAATTGCAATAGTACTCCTTATTTAGCGAGTTTAAATAAAGATAATATAAAAAAAATATTACCAAATAATACTGGTATCGAAGAATTTCAAACAAATAGAGCATTGAGAGCTATTGAGTTATTTGGGAGCGATAGCTCAATTACAAAAGAAGAATTTTATAAATATAAATATGATACATATTATTCAAATGAATCAGTAATGAACTATGCAAGAAATTCCTTTTTGAATGAAGTTAGTACTGATGATCCATTATTATTAAGAGGTGTTGAGATTATTAAAGAATGGGATTTAGGTAATCAAAAAACAAATAGGAATGCAGCAATAGCTCATTTAACATTTAAAATAAAGTATGCAATGGAAAATTATACATATAATCATGAAGATGTTATGAAAAGATTTAAGCTTGGAATAGATTTTTTAATGGAAGAATTTGGTAGGATTGATATAGAATTAGGTCAGTTACAAAGATTGAAAAGGGGAAAGGTCGATTTGCCTCTAGATGGAGCTCCTGATGCATTAAGGGCAATTTATTCAAAAATGGAAAATAATAGAAAAATTGCTACAAATGGTGATTGTTTTTTTCAAATTGTAGATTGGGATGAGAATGGAAATGTAAATTCTGAGAGCATTCATCAGTATGGGTCAGCTACATTAGATTCCAACTCGATTCATTTTTCTGATCAATCTATATTATTTAGTAAT
>MDTA01171723.1_pt1 | contig 10316 bp, 10 predicted proteins | sample 811151 | NCBI WGS metagenome assembly MDTA01 (sample SAMN05326648, study PRJNA326480) | marine metagenome | isolation source: seawater | place: Indian Ocean: South | collected 2010 | reverse complement strand
TTATATTCTCTATAATATCTTCAATGCCCTCTATCAAAAGTTCTGCTACTTGCTCATATTCTTCAATCGCCATGTAATCTCCAAATCTTACTTGATAAATTGGTTACTGCCTAAACAGTTTCTTTTTGCGTTCGCAACATTCAACGACTGAACTTTTTTTTTTCTTAGCAGTATTTAAAAATTTTTGTCGACCTGTTAAATATTCTTTATCAACAACGCTCATTGAACGTTTAATCTTATTTGGTTAAGCTGTAATTTAACCAGACCACGCATTACTTACAGGCCTCAGATGATAAAAAAATTTAAATTACTCTATAAGTCCATTGTTATTATTTTTTATGCTGTTGTTTTAAAAACTATCTTAATATTCTCGAGCAGTAATGCTTTCGAAACTAATGCTAAGTCTGCTTTAGTTATTGATGACCTCACAGATACAGTTCTACTCAGTAAAAACGAGCTAGAGAAAATTCCTCCAGCCTCTATGTCTAAATTAATGACTCTCTACATGATTTTTGAAGCACTAAGGGACCAAAGATTGAACTTAACAGATATGATCAAGGTTTCAAAAGCTGCCTCCAGTAAAGGTGGATCGAAAATGTTTTTAAATGAAGGACAATTGGTAAATATTGAGGACATAATAAGAGGTATAATTATTCACTCAGGTAACGATGCCTGCATTGCAATTGCTGAAGCACTTTCTGGAACTGAGAGAGAATTTGCCAGAGAAATGACATTGAAGGGCGTCCAACTTGGTCTGAAGAACTCAGTTTTCACTAATTCAACAGGATGGCCTGATAATAATCATTACATGACTGCTAGTGATTTAGTCTACTTAGCTAAATTAATCATCCATGATTTTCCCGAGTATTATAATTACTTTTCAGAAGAAAGTTTTACCTGGAATAATATTTCTCAACGCAATAGAAATCCACTGTTAGATAAAGGTTTTGGAGCCGATGGCCTAAAAACTGGACATACAGAAGCAGCTGGCTATGGGCTTGTTGGTTCAGCAAAACGAGGGAATCGGCGCGTCACGTTTGTAATTTCAGGACTTTCATCGAAGAAGGCAAGAGCGAGTGAGGCAGAAAAACTCTTAGCTTGGGCATTTAGGGATTTTAAAGCTACTAAGATCGTAGAAAAAAATCAGCCAGTTGCTGACATTCCAATCTGGCTTGGAAATAAAGAGTCTGTTCCCTTGACTACCGAAGAGGACATATATTTGTTAGTTCCAGAAACAAAAAATAATGTAATTGAAACTTATCTTGAGCTAAAGAGCCCGATTAGAGCACCATTCAAACCATACAGTGCCGCACCAGCAAAACTTTTAGTAACTTATAAATCAAAGAGTGGCGAGGAAGTAATAAAAAAATATCCCCTTTTTACAATGGAAGGATCTGAAAGTGGTAACTTTTTGACTCGGTTTAAAGCAGCGTTCATGATATTAATGAACCACGTTAAGGACCTGGCATTTTGATATGATCGGAAAATTTATTACATTTGAAGGTATAGATGGTAGTGGGAAAACAACACAAGCAAGACTTTTATTCGAGAAAATAAAATGTGATGACTCTACTGCTGAACTAACTAGGGAGCCGGGCGGATCTAAAGGTGCAGAGGAGATACGAAGGCTTTTGGTAACAGGAGATCTTAACAGGTGGTCACCAGAAACAGAAATTTTACTTTTTACAGCAGCTAGACGAGATCATGTTGAGAAAACAATCTTGCCTGCAATAAATCAAGGAAAAACCGTTATTTCCGATAGATTTTTTGATAGCACTCGCATATATCAAGGCACAGCTAGATCAGACCTCACGAGTCTAGTAGATAAACTTCATAAACTTGTAATTGATATTGTCCCAGATTTGACTTTTATTATTGATATGGAGCCAAGCATTGCCCTTAAACGTGGGCTGCAGAGAAAGTCGGGTGAAGATAGATTCGAAGAATTTGGATTATCATTCCAACAAAAACTCAGGGACGGATTTGCTAATCTTGCTAAAACTAATTGCAATAAGTACTGTTTAATTGATGGCAACAGAAGTATATCAACTATAGAAGAACAAATATACTCATCATACCAAAATCACTTTAATGAATAATACAAACGATATAAAAGAGGCAGACACACTCACGGGCGCAAACCATCCGCAATTGACTCAAGAGTTAATAGGACACGAATTCGCATTAGACACTTTTAATAACTCTTATAAGGAAGGAAAGCTACACCATGCCTGGTTAATAACCGGGCCACGCGGTGTTGGAAAGGCTACCCTCGCATGGAAACTAGCTCTCAAATTAATTACTGGGGAAAAAACTTTAAGATTTGGTATGGAAAAAAGTCATGAGCTAAAAAAGCAATCAGAGGCTTTATCTCTCCAAAATGTGTTTGTATGTAGAAGGCCATATGACGAGAAAACAAAGCGCTTTAAAAAATTTATTACAGTCGACGAGATAAGAAAATTAAAAATGTTTTTTGGATTATCTGCGACAGATAAAGAATGGAGAATCTCACTCATTGATTCAGCCGATGAGTTTAACAAATCAGCAGCAAACGCTTTATTAAAGTTGTTAGAAGAGCCCCCGACAAAAAGTATTTTTCTTATCATAGCAAACCAACCAGGTAAAATTCCAAAAACGATCGTATCACGATGCAGACATCTCTCTTTAAAAAAACTTTCACAATCTCAACTAGAGATGGTACTTTCTCGATTGCAGTATGATCTCGAAGGCATGCCAAAGTCAGAAAAATCTATCATAAGTGTTTTAGCAGATGGTTCCCCGGGTAAAGCTATTACGGCAATAAAAAACGATGGGGTATCTATTTATTTTGAATGTCTTGAGATCATCGGTCAATTCCCAAATTTCAATCGAGCTAGAGTTGTTAAATTGGCTCAAACCGCTCAAGGCAGTTCTGAAAAATTCAGGTTTGTTTGCTCCATAATCTTAATAATTTTATCTCGGTTAGCGCTAATACATAGTTCCGTGACTTATGTTGAAGCAATACAAAAAGAAAATAATATTATTGAAGCACTGTTTAAAAAGGGTAATTTATCAGTTATTCTTTCCGATATCTATAATGAGCTTTCTAAATCTTTTTTAATATGTGAAGAATTAAATCTGGACTTTGTTAATCAAATAACACACGCCTTTTTATTAATAGAGAAAAAACTGGTTGAGCAATAAAATGAAGAACTATGAATTATCTCCAATAATTGATAGCCACTGTCATCTTGACTTTCCCGATTTTGACGACGATTTGAAAGAAACAATTAAACGCGCTGAGGATTTCGGCGTGATCAAAATGCTGACAATCTGTACAAAACCATCTGAACTAAAAAAGGTTTTAAATATTTCTGAAACGTACTCAAGCGTTTTTTTTGCAGTTGGATCTCACCCATTGAGTATTGCCAGAGGCGACGTTTTTAACCGCAGACAGCTTTTGGAGATCTCACACCATAGTAAAATGATTGGCATTGGAGAAACTGGTTTAGATTACTTCTATTCCTCTGAGAATTCTGATGAACAAAAGCGTCACTTTAGACTGCATATTTCAGTCGCACGCGAAACAGGCCTACCTCTCATTGTTCATTCTCGTACCGCAGACGAGGACATGGCAAATTTATTATTAGAAGAATATAAAAATGGACCTTTTGATTGCGTGATGCATTGCTTTTCGTCTGGAGAATCTTTAGCTAAAATTGCAATTGAACTAGGGTTTTATTTGTCTATATCTGGCATAGCGGCTTTTCCAAAAAATGAAGAACTTAGGTCACTCTTTGCAGGTGTTCCGAAAAACCGTATATTGGTCGAAACAGATAGTCCATATTTGGCTCCTCCACCGTATCGTGGGCGCCGAAATGAGCCAGCATATGTAAGCTATACAACTGATCTAATTGCTGAATATCTCGGAATATCTCGAAACGATTTTCGAAAACAAACTACCAAAAATTTTAATACATTATTTAAAAAGTCAAAAAATTGAAGTCGTACTACAAATTTACAATACTAGGATGCGGGTCTTCGGGAGGAGTTCCTCGGTTGGGCAATCATTGGGGGAAATGCGACCCGAAAGAAGAAAAGAATTTTCGAACACGATGTTCCCTATTGGTTCAAAAATTTTCTGATAGTGGAGTCACTAGCGTGTTAGTCGATACTAGTCCAGATATGCGGACCCAACTCATTAATGCTGAAATTGGACTATTGGACGGAGTAGTTTACACACATTACCATGCAGACCATATTATGGGTATTGATGATTTAAGAATGATAGTAATCAACCGAAAAAAAAGGTTGCCTGTCTGGGCTGATAAAAGAACAAGCGAACGACTCCTTAAAAGCTTCTATTACATTTTTGAGCAATTAGAACATAGTAAATATCCACCCATTTTAGATTTGAACAATATCAAAGAAAAAACCCACATCATGGGTGCCGGTGGAGAGATTATTTTTGAGTCGCTGAAGGTCAACCATGGAGAAATCGATGCATTGGGATTTAGGGTAGGAGACGTAGCCTATATACCAGATGTTTTGGAGATATATGACTCAACTTGGCCACTTCTAAAACGCTTAAACTATTTGGTTATCGATGCTCTTCGAAGAACTCCGCACCCGACACACACTCACCTCGAAAAAACTCTTAAATGGATTGACACTATTAAACCTCAAAAAGCGATCTTAACCAATATGCATAATGACCTAGACTATCAAACACTAGAGGCAGAAACGCCAAAACATATTAGTCCAGCATTTGACGGACTTAGTTTTACGACTCCAAGTTGATATATGCGTTAACAGAAGTCGTGTTACCTGTTTTTTCAGTTGTAGTAGCAGGCTACCTTTCTCGCAAAGCTCGTTTTTTTACGAATGCTGAAATTCAAGCTTTACTCAGGTTTGCGCAAACTGTTGCTATTCCATTATTTCTTTTTGTAACTATGTTAAATCTTGACATAGGAGCAGTTTTTAATTGGAAACTTCTGGCCAGTTTTTACTTTGCTTCTATTGGGTGTTTTGTCGTTGGATTTATGGTTTTTAAAATACTATTACACGTGCCTAATCGAGAGTCGATTGCCCTTAGCTTCTGTATTCTCTTCTCAAATGCTGTGTTACTTGGACTTCCAATAACTGAGCTAGCATATGGCTCAAATCATTTAGGGCCAAATTTGGCAATTATTGCGATAAACGCACCTATCTGTTATCTGATTGGAATTTCATCAATGGAAATTTTAGGCAGAACAAAAATTCAATTTAAGGAAATATGTTCAAATATTTTGTCCACACTTCTATCTAACCCCATTGCTGTAAGTATAATAATTGGCGTTTTTTTTAATCTATTTGAAGTGACTTTGCTTGAACCCATACAAGCTAGCTTAAGTCTATTATCAAAAGGTGCCATACCATTAGCGCTATTTGGTTTAGGAGGAACGTTAGTCAAATACAAAATCGCAAAAGATTTGCATAAGTTAGCGGTAGTACTTGTTCTTTCCCTTTTAATTCATCCAGTTAGCACCTATTATCTAGGAGTAAACATCTTTCTATTACAAACAGCAGAAATTCGAAGTGCCACAATAACGGCGGCTATGGCACCGGGTATAAATGCTTTTATCTTTGCGAATTTATATAAAAAAGAGATGGAACTAGCAGCTTCCTCCATCCTTATCGGCACCCCTATTTCTATCTTTCTTACAATTGCCTGGATAAGTATAATTTAAAATTTGTAAACTCCCTCCCGTGCTTCTCAAAAACAAGTATGGCGACCCTTTTGAGTCAACAATTTTAAATGGTCTTGATACGTAACTTGCTAATATTTAAGTTTTATTAGTAACAACATTTTGTTTTACTGTATATGATCTGACAAGTTACTCAAAAGATCCCGCTTTTCATTTTTTGCAATATTTAGCTGCTCTTTGCACGACTCGACGTAAACAACACTTTCAATACTAAAAATTTTCCCGCGCACTTTTGTTTCCAACGACTCGTAATCACTCTCAAGTTTAGCTAAATATTTAGCTCCTAGATCGTTTATAGCCTTTTGCCGGTTTAAATTAAACCTAATAGCTTGAACCACCCTAATAACAAATAGATTTAAGGTAACTAATACGGCCAACCCACCAATGAGCATTGACCAATACCCAAAATCTCTGTCATAAAACCTCTCATCAGTGGAAGCAATATAACCTAGCACAACAAAAATAGAAGCAAATAACGTTAACAAAAGACTAACTCCAACCCTAAAATTTAAATTTGGTAGAAGATTATTTTCCTCTACAATGGTTTCTTTTGATTTTTTCCTCTGCCCCGCCAAAAACGCTTGCTCTTGATGCAGATGGCTCTCTAGGGCAATAACATGGTTCTTAGCTTCAGAAGGAATAGTCACTAACTTCTCTACTCCTCGCGATTTCAATTCCTTTAGTTCAATGGGCGATCCGATCTTCCTTCCAATCTCTAATATCGCTAATTCAAAGTTCTTCTTTTTAATATCATTCAGTTTTCCAGAAATTTCATCAAGCAAATCCTCTGATATTTCATATTCCTCTATTAACTCTGTCAAACTTAGACGTAACCTGTCGTTATCATCTAAGTTACTTACGGCCAAAAGTGGGCTATCTCCTTTTATGGAGAACCCCAATTCATCGACTAACTTTAAAACTATATTTAGCTTCGCCTGCATAGTTATACGTGCTACTCTTATTTTTTTTTTTAATACAATCAGTTTAGACAGCAATTCTTGCACATAAATATTGATAGTACAAGTTGTTGCTCGTTCAGAACTAAAACGAGAGAGTGAAGCCAGCGATATTAAAATGAAAATATAAAATTGAATGTCTAGTTTTACATCGTTAAATTGATAGAGTTGCAGATTAACTCTAATTTAGCCGAGCAAATAATTTTCATAAGCTCTACAGAAACCCATAAAAAAATGAACTATAATTCCTTGGAGGACAACTTAGCTCTTAATGACTTTTTTTGTCGTCTAGGCCTGCTTGAAAAACTTTTCATTAATTTTTCACGAAAACGCTCCGTATCAAATAAAGAGATCCCACTTTTAATAGTTTCGCAAGCGATCAATGTTTTGAAATCTTGGGTACTAAGCGACACATTTCTGCTTCTTAAAAAAGTTGAAAAATCTCGTTCATTTCTATCTAATTCTATTTCATACAATTTTGCCATTTTCATTTACCTATATAAATATTAGATTAGTCCCTGGTTAGGAATATCGCATGAAAATAAGAAGCAATATCTATGCCAATTAAATGCTTATTTAACTAAAAAGAATCCTGAAAGGTCTTTTCGGTGTGCTAAAAATTTCTCCAAATCTATACGGTGCCATGCTTATGTGTCTTGCTGTTCTTGGTTACATTCTAAATGATACAACGATAAAATATTTTGCTTCCGAATTACCTATTTTTCAGACAATCTTTATCAGGGGCATATTTGTTTCAACATTACTTTTTTTTATTTGCCTTAGAAATTCTACATTTAAGAAACCCATCATGAAGGCTGATATTCCATTTGTCTTTATGAGGAGTCTTTGCGACGTTTTTGCTACTCTTTTTTTCTTGACTGCTTTATTTAATATGCCTCTAGCAAACTCTAATGCTATTTTACAAACCTTGCCTCTTACCGTGACCATTTTTGGTGCTATTTTTTTGCGAGAAAGGTTTGGCTGGTATAGGGCTGGTGCAATAGTTTTTGGTCTGGTTGGAGCAATATTGATAATAAAGCCGGGAACTCAAGGTTTTAACGGATACTCAGTTTTTGCTGTTGCGGCAGTTTTTTTTATAACACTCCGTGAAATTATAACACGGAAAGTATCAACAAAGTCGTCAACTATTTTTATTGCTTTTATCACCGCCTTAACAATCACAACGTCTGCTGCATGCGGTTTGCTTATCTCCGGTGATTGGGTTTACGTCTCTAAGGCAACCCTGATTGGCTTAGCAATAGCATCTCTTTTTATTTTAATGGCATATTATTTTTCCATTCCTGCAATGCAATATGGAGACATATCTTTTGTAGCCCCTTTTCGTTTTACCTTGATGTTTTGGGCGGTTGTTTTAGGTTTTCTCGTTTTTGAGGAAATTCCAGATAAATTAACATTAATTGGTATCGCTATTATTATTCTCTCAGGTATATTTACTATTTACCGAGAGAATATTTCAAAACTCAAAAGCGACAAAGCATAGGCTTAGTATACAACCAAGCTATTGGTTAAAGAAATAATCCTCACAAGTTCCTTCCCGCATCACATCTGCAGTACAGCAATGAAGCCCTCCTCCAAAAGCATAGGCATCTCTTAAATCCACTTCAATCACATTCATTCCAAGCTTATCAATTTGTTCAGCTTGATAAACCTCAGATTTCTCAACACAAACCGTAGTAGGATTTAATACTAAAACATTCATACTTAGCCAGGTCGATGAATAACAAAGTGGGGGTGGGGTGTTATGTGCTGGTTGAGCTGCGTCGATAATCTCCCAATCGTTATCGGTGAATATTTTTCTCTGCTCTTCGGGCAACCTACGATTTGGGTTGTTCAATATAAGACCAGGTTTAAGCGGTGTAAATGAGGCATCAATATGAATTGGGTAAGGATCTCCCGGGAAATTCAGTGCATGAACCCGATGATTAGGATAATGCCTTCTAATCCAATCAACACCCTTCAGATTTGTTGTAAACCCATGCTGAACAAATAAATCTTTTCCAAAACGAAGTATGTCCGCTGCATCAAATAAAGGTTCCTCTTCCGTTGTTACAAAGAACTTTTTAGCCGTCCACTCTAAGCGTTTTGCAATACCTATGTCAGCGGACAAGTAATCAGGATGGTAATCATTATCAGTAAGTCTTGGTTTGGGAGCAGCTTCGTGTTTAAAGTTCTTATCATCCTCCCAGTACTGTTTTAATAATGGTCGATAACACAAGTACTCAAACCATCTACACCTATATGACATCGTAGCCTCCAATATTTCATTACCAACGGTAAGCAAAACATCTCTAGGAGGCATGCAACCAAATTGACTCTCAGTTACAAAATCAGGTGTGGTCACACTTTGAGAAAAATCAATTGGGGTAGGCCGATCTACACGTAAACCCAATTCCATCAACTGCTTAGCAAAATTATCAAGTAATTCATTTGCTCGATCTATAGTTTCCTGCGTTCGCCTTCCCCAACTTCCCTTCATATCACTATCTTCTGGAACTTTTGCATCGAGCGCAGGCTCAGGAGGCGGAATATGACAGTTATCCGCTTTTCCTACAATAACGTGTCGTAAAGGATCCCACTCATTCCAACTATTTACGATCGTCTTCTTGGAATTATTTTTCATTTTTTTTACTCCAATTTTTGAAATTTAATTTATATTTCAAAATTTTGATTTTCAAAACAAATAAATTTTAAACCGTATTCAAACTTAAAACGACACGCTCTGTCGAAAATAGAAAAGAAAAAAATTTAAATCAATGTTTCTCTTTATTACAAATTTTGGAGTAAAAATGAAAGAAAGCTTTTCCCTCAGTAGAAAGATCAAACCATTAAACCTCAAGTCTCCGATAAAGGGATTCGAGGTAATAGATGAAGGTAACGATAAACTTGAAATTGGTCCAACTAAGCTTGCACTCAGCGAATGGAAAGGCGCTAACCTAAAACTACCAAATCTCAGCTCAATGCGGGCCTTCAGACTTGATAGAATTGTTGCTAAGCTTACCCAAAATGACATAGGCGGCGTTTTACTCTTTGATCCGCTTAACATAAGATATGCGACTGACACTACGAACATGCAACTATGGAATACACACAACCCTTTTAGAGCATGCTTGGTCCTAGCAGATGGATATATGATTGTATGGGATTACAAGAATAGCCCTTTTTTATGTAATTTCAATCCATTAGTTCAAGAAGTTCGTAGTGGAGCAGCAATGTTTTATTTTGCATCAGGGGATAAAGTTTCTGACGCTTCAGAGAGCTTTGCCATCGAAGTGCGTAAAATACTGAACACACATGCACCAAAAAATCGTCGATTAGCAGTAGATAAAATTATGGTCAGTGGCCTTAGAGCACTAGAAAAAGAAAATTTAACAATTCTTGATGGCGAAAGAATTATGGAAAGAGCTAGAGCAATAAAAGGAACAGACGATATTCTCGCAATGCGTTGTGCAATACATGCATGCGAGATATCAGTCAAGGAAATGGAAAAAGCTGTTGCGCCAGGCTTATCAGAGAATGATGTGTGGTCCGTGTTGCATGCGGAAAATATAAAGCGAGGGGGTGAGTGGATTGAAACCCGCTTATTAACTAGCGGTCCTAGAACCAACCCTTGGTT
>MDTA01020023.1_pt1 | contig 10316 bp, 10 predicted proteins | sample 811151 | NCBI WGS metagenome assembly MDTA01 (sample SAMN05326648, study PRJNA326480) | marine metagenome | isolation source: seawater | place: Indian Ocean: South | collected 2010 | reverse complement strand
TTTAGTGATTTCATATAGCTTAAGTTCAATCTATTTGGGTTTGTAGGAAATAATTGATAACCATACATAAGCCAAACATCACATTTATTTCCAATCCATTTTAATGATTTTTTGATCTCTTGAGGTGTTGCAGACCCAACTGATAGATCAATTCTTTTTGCTTTTTCAGAAATTTTTTTTATTAAAATTTTATTACCTATATCTGAAGCATGAATCTTAAAGTTTTTTATTTTATTTTTGATGCAAAAATAAAAAGCATCTAAATCGTATACACATGCAATTATTTCTATATTGCTTATTTTTCTCGTAAATTTTACAATTTTCATCCAATCTTTATAAGATATTTCAACTTTTTTTAACTTTTGTATTTCAGGATGGTTAGGATCAATTATGTTTTGATGCTTCCATATTTGAAATTGTATCGCATTAAAACCTGCATTTATAACATTTCTTATAATTTTTTTTAATCTAATTGAAGATCCATCGTGAGAACAAGCTGTTTCAGCTATAAGAAATAAAGATTTCATTTTTTCTTCATGTATGTTTTGGCTTTATCTAAATTTATTTTGCTCCCCACATCAATCCAATTTTCATGCATTGGAAAAACACCAATTTCTTTACCCATTTTTTTATTTTTCTGTATCAGATCTACCATTGATATTTTTTGTTTCTTTTTTATATCTAAAACTTTATTGCTTAAGACATAAATACCAGCATTTACCAAGTTTGATATTGTTGGCTTTTCATTGATTTGTTTTAGTTTTTGATTTTTGATACTAAGTACACCAAAAGGTATTTGATATTCGTGTATCATACCTCCTATTGTGATATCAAATTTATTCTCAATATGGAAGTTTAACATACTTTGTATCTTTAGATCTGTTATTACATCTGCATTGATAATTATTAAGTTTTTTTTTATTTTTTTTTTTTAATAAATATAAGCATCCAGCAGTTCCTAATGGTTTCTTTTCCTCAATAAAATTAACATTAATATTAAAGTTTTTTTTATTTTTAAAAAAGTTTTTTATTTTAGATCCAAGATGATTCACGGAAATAAAAACGTTTTCAAAATTTTCGTTTTTAATTTTTTCTATAAGATACTCTATTATTGGCTTTTTATTAATATTAACTAATGGCTTGGGAACATCTGCTGTAAATGGCATTAATCTTGTTCCTTTTCCTCCAGCCATAATTAATATTGGGGTAGACTGCAAATTGTTTTGTCTACTAAATATAATGTCAACTATTTTTCCTTTATGTAAAACTGGAATAGCTTTTTTATTTTTTTTAATTATTATATTTTGAAAATACTCTTTTTTATCTAATACATCTAATTTTTTACAAAAAAGTGGATTTAGATTTGCCGCATTAATTGATGGATTCTTTAATGACTTTCTCTTTAGTATAAATCTTCGAACATCTCCATCGGTAATTGAGCCTAATAGTTTTTTTGATTTATTTATAATAAACAAAATATTCGGATTTACTTCGTTCAGTCTTTTTATAGATTTTTCAACTGAATCATCAGAATAAATTAAATATTTATCTAATTTGAACATATAATTTCTTTATTAATGCTTAAGTCCTCTAATATTTTGCTAAAGGACATTTTTTACATGTCGGAATTTCGTCCATTTTACCTTGTAAATGGAGCTTACGCATTTCTTTATACTTTTGATTATTCCATATTTCTTTTGGAGAATTTTTATTTGTATTGCCCATTACCATCTTACGATCAGAGTCTATACAACAAGGTGTTACTATACCATCTGGATGAATAAACATTCTCTGCCACAACTGTGGACAACAAAATTTTTTAGTTTTTCTACTAAAATTAACAACAGCTTTCTCAGTATCCTGAATTCCATGGTCTAGATAATCTATATGAGCAATAGTATCAACAATTGGAGTAAATAGTTTAACAAAATCCTTAAACTCATGCTTATTTTCCTTCATTAAAACCATTTGAACTCTTGTTATTGGAGTATCAGATTTCATTTCTTTTTTTATCTTCATGAAATTTTTTATATTGTTTAATACTTTATCATAATCACCTTTTACTCTTATTTTATTATATTGCTCTCTGTATGGTGAATCGAAAGAAAAAAATAATTTATCTAAACCTGACTTTATAATTTCAACAGCTTTTTTTTCAGTCAATAAACTAGCATTTGTATTAAACATTACATCACAAACTCCTGCTTTTTTTGCGTATTTAATCATTTGAACTAGTTTTTTATTTATCATCGGTTCTCCAATATATTGGAATTTCACTGATTTTAGTCCGTTCTTAACTCCTTCATCAATAATTTCTTTATACTTATCAAAATTAAAATTCTGAATTTTCCACATTGTGCCATTTTCAACATATTCTGTTCTAACACACATAGTACATGCAAAATTGCAAGCTGATGTAGCTTCTATATCTAAATGTAGAGGAAAATTTCCTAAAATATTTTTTTTGGGAAATTCATTCCATTGTTTACGGTATTCCCTATATTCTGGAGATCTTCTAGATTCCCATTCTTTCATTACTTTATCATTCATTAAATGAAAATTATGATCTATAGGAACTTCAATTTTTGACATTTTGTCTAATTAATACATATAATATTTATAATCAAGCTTATTTAATACTTAAATATTTTAATATATTGGTGCAATCTTCTCTTGCGATTTCGTATCTTGAAGGATTAATCTTATTTTTTGTATTATTTAAAATTGATTTACTCGAATTGAAACCGATTTGAATTTTCATGTTATCTAAAATATTAAGTGTCTCCCTATTGTAAGATCCTGTTGGATGACTCATGGAAATTATACTTTTAGCTTTACTGATTTTTTTTAAATATAAATAATTTTTTTGATATTCATTTTTTTGATTTTTAAATTTTAAACCAGACATATTATGAGGATGGGTATGAGAATGTAGGCCTATAACATGACCTTTTTTAACTAAATTTATTATATCTTTTTTAGACATAAAAATTTCTTTATATCTTTTATCAACTTGATAATTTCTTTTCTTAAAAAGCTGTAACATAAAACTATTAAAACTTTTAATTTTAAAAAAATTGTCTCTAATCAGTCTATACTTTATTTCTTTAAGTGAATAAAAATTATAAGTAATTTTCATTTTTTTTATTTTTAAATTATTTTTTTTAAAAAAATAATTAATCTTATTAGGATTTTTATATTTTTTTAAATTTTCTAAAAAAAAATCAAAAAATTCATCAAAATTTAAAAATTTTGTTTGAATAAAATCTCTTGTTAGTTCCATTAAATTTGTATTTTTTTTTTCGTAAATTTCTGTGTAAATAAAAAAGAATGCTCTAATATTTAGCTTATCTAATATTGGAAGTACAATTTTAATTTGACTCTTTAAAGCGTCATCAAATGTAAGACACAGATCATTTTGATTTATTTTTTTTTGATTTAATTTTTCTAAAAAATCATTAGCATTATTTATATTTTTTTTACCCAAATAATTTATTATCTTCAAAAAACTTTTTTTACTAATTGAGGAATAATTTTTTTTAAATTGTTTTCCATTATTAAAATGGTGAAACATAATCCCATGATAAAATGGATTTATGTCGCTGTACTCTTTATATTTTAAACTTTTCATTTTTAATCAAATAGTTTAATTAGTAGTAAATTATTATAAAAATCTTACACTACGAACATATTATGAACAAAGGAATTTTTTTTATACCTGTAAATGATCAAACAGTTCGAAATGATATAATTTTTGATCAAGTAATATCTGAAACTACTTTTGCTGATAAAAATGGTTTTTCTGAGGCTTTTTTTGGAGAACATATAACCGATTTACATGAAAAAATTTCCTCATCATTGATGATGGTTTCGGCATTATCAAAACTAACAAATAAAATTAAACTAGGAACTTTAACTACTAATCTGAATTTTCATAAACCAGCAACTTTATCTGCAATGATCTCTCAAGTAGATCATTTAAGCAAAGGCAGATTTATGTTGGGTATAGGTTGTGGTGCAAACAGATCTGATGTTGAGTCTATTGATATGTTGGATAAAGATAATCATAAAATTATGCTTGAAGTGTACGACATTATTAATGAAATTTTCGAAAGTAAATCACCTGTCAAAATAAGCACAGAAAATTTTAATGTTTCTACTGAGAAAAATTACAATCCAGAACTTGGGCTTGGTTTCTTTAATGGCTTATTCAATAATAGACAAGATCTTGAAGTATTAATGCCTGCTTTAAATAAAGACTCTTATAATGTTAAACTATGTGCTGAAAAAAACTGGAGTATTGTAATATCAAATTTTTGTTCACAGGAAATAGTAGAAAATCATATTGAAAATTATTTAAAGTATTCAAATTTAAGTAAGAAAGATGCTTTAAAAAAAATAAAACTATCAAAACTTGTATTTGTTGCAGAAGATGAAAAAGAAGCTAAAAAATATTATAACCATGAAAACTCTCCATATTTAAAAGTTGTAGAAATTTTATTTAAAAAATTAAAAACCTTTAACAAACATAATTGTTTTGGGGAAAACGTTACTAATGCTCAAGAAGCCCTGGAAAATATTATTGTTTATGGGTCGCCTGATACAGTTAAGAAAAAATTTTTATACTTTAATGATAAATATGGAGAATTATCCTCAATTGTTTACGTTAATGTTCCAGAAACAAAACATGAGATTTACAAAAAATCTCTAGAAATGTTTGCGAAATATGTATGATGAAATTAAAACTTTAAATATCAACTCTGATTTATCCAAAAAAATACTAAATAATATAATTGATAATAAAGAAATAAATTACAAGAAACTAAATATACTTTTTTTAAAAAAAAAAATTCAAAAACTTAAGAAAGATTATCTTTTAATTAAAAACAAAAGAAAAGTTGATGAGAATTATAAATTATATTTTTTTTGGGAAATTTTAAAAAAAAAATATAAGAATCAAAAACTTTATTATAAAAAAAGAAATCAATTTAACAAATTAGATAAAGTGAGTATTCATTTACCAGAGATAGGAAAGGCTCTAGGCTTTAATCCATCATTATTATTTTTATTACTTTATAAAGATAAAGTAAAAAATATTATTCTTGGCAATGAAATTTTAGAAAAAGTAAGAAAAGCAGCAGAAATAGAAGAGTTATCAAATGACGTAAGACTTCGTTTTATTGACTCAGTTTTAAAAAAAAAAATAAATCTAATAACTCCACTTTGTCCAGATTACGAACATATTCAAATAGCGCCTGGACTTTATAAATACACTTTTAATAATTTGGGTGAAGGAGTTGGTTTAATTGGAAAAAGATTAATAACAATTCTAGACAAACTTCATAAAGTTTTTGATGAATATAAAATAAAGTATAGTCACCATTTGCTTTATGGAGATTTTGAATCTTATTCAATTCAAATATGTAAAAGATTAAGTGTAAGCGAAAAAGAATTTCAAAATAAATTAAATAAAAGTGTCAGATCATTGTCAAAGCATACAAACAACAAATGTAAAGTAGGTTTATTAGTAGACGAATTATCAAACAAAAAAGATTGGAAAAAACTGCTTTTAAAAAATGAAGCAAAGATAAAAAGGAAATTTAATAATGATATAAAATATAGAAGATTAATTTCACAAATAACACAATCAAGATCAATGTTATATAGTTCATGGTTTCCTAATTTTAATCAAGACCAATATAAAAATTTAGTTATAAAACAAGGTGCAGAATATTCGTCTATGGGAGATCTATTTAATAAAAAATTTAACAACCCAATTATAGTAGGTTTAGATCATCCAAAAATGAAAAATTTCTATAATTTAAATAATGACTTGGCTATTTTATATGGTAAAACTCGATACGTATGAAAACTAACTTACACGATGACCAAAAATTCGCAGAATATAAGCATAAATATAGAGAAAGAGGCACTATATTAACTAAAATGGATGACATGACTCATCCTATAGATAAAAATGAAATTAAAGAACTGAGCTTGTGCTGCAAAGAGGTTGAAAAAGAATATGTCAGTATCGGAGATGCAGGAGAGTCAAATAATTTATTAGTTGGTAGATTCATGACAGATGTAGATAAGCCTGTTATAGTTGAAAATGAATACTCTCATAAGGTACTAGAAATATTGAGTAAAGAAAAAACAATTAATTTTATTAAAAATATTTTGGAATTAGAGTGCGATATATTCATTAGAAGAGTCCAATTTAATCAAATAGATAAAAATTGTTTTGTAGGATACCATTTAGATACAGACAGTAACCCAGATTATCTTGCTGCAGGTGTAATTCAATTAGGTAAAAGTTATAAGGGTGGGCATTATAGAGTATATCAAAAAAATGGAGAATATTTTGATTACATCTCTTCTTATGGGGATTTAATTTTAAGTAATTGTACATATCCTCATGAAGTAACAAAAGTTGAAGAGGGAGAAAGAAAATCTTTAGTTTTTTTTGTGTCAAAAAATTCTGGAGAAAACAGAAGAAAAAATAAAAATGTCTAATCTTTATAACATAGAAAATTTTGATGAAAATGGAATAGCATGGCCATATTCACTAAAAACTAAACATGATATCAGAGAATTTGAAAACCAGTATTTTAGATATAAAGAAAATTCTCAAAAACACTTTGGAAAAGTTTGCAGTTTAAAACCGCATTTATTATCGAAATTTTTTTATGATCTTGCTGTTGATGAGTCGATATTAAATAATATTAAAAAAATAATTGGGGAAAATATTTACATTTGGTCTTCTGCATTTTTTGCAAAAGCACCTGGGGAAGGTAAAATTGTAAGCTTTCATCAAGATAATCCATACTGGCAGCTTACAACGACCAAAGTAGTGACCGCGTGGATAGCTTTGACTACAAGCAACAAGAAATCGGGAGCACTGCAAGCTGTTCCTCGATCGCATGGATTAGGTTTATTAAATAAATTGGATGTAGAAAATCCTAGAAAGTCCTATCTTAATGGAGAAAAAACAACTGTTTCAAATGATATGCTTTCTTACAATCAAAATTTAGACGAATTTATAAAAAAAAACCCACCATTAATTATTGATTTGAATCCAGGAGAATTTTCAATACATCATGTTAATACAGTGCATGGGAGTGGTATAAACGAAAGCAAGAATTATCGAATTGGTTTTGCAGTTAGATATGTATCATCAGAAACACAGCATTTAGAAGAAGATAAGGATTTTGCAACACATATTTCGGGTAATAAAAATAATTATTACCAGGATGAAATTTCTGCGAAAGAGGAATTTTCTGAAGGTGAAATAAATCAGTACAAAAATTCGATGGAGTCAACTGGAGTATTTGGTAATAAAAAATATTAATGAAAAAAAACAAATCCTTAAAAGACAAAGAGGCAAAATTAGATAAATTTCTAAAAAAAAAAATAGGAACTCAAAGATTTAAAAAAATAAATCAAAAAGAAAATTTATTAAAAAACGGGTATTTAGACTCTATGGATTTTGCAGATATTTACTCATTTATAGAAAAAGAATTTAGAATTAAAATTCCTTTTTTTAAAATTTTTGGAAAAAATTTTAATGTCACTCTATATAATTTAAAAAAATGTGTGAAATTATAATATACGAAAATAAACTTGAATGAAATATTCTAATTTTTTTTTCAATATAGTTGCGAAAAATCTAGAATCTAAAAAAATATTTATAAAAGATAAAAAATTTGAATATAAATATTTTCATATAAAGAACTTTTTTTTTTCATTGATAAAAAAGTTTGGTAATCAAAAACGTCAAATTAAAATTTGTACATTAAGTGAAAAATCTTTTTTTTATATTCAAGTATTTTAAGTATTATTCTATCTAGAAATATTTGGATACCTATTGATAGTGAATTACCTAGAAATATAATAAAATATATTTTGAGTCTCTCAAAAGCTGACATCGTATTAGTAGATCATAAAAATGAAAAAAAGTTTTGTAATTTTCTAAAAAAAAATAAAGTTAATTATATAAATATAGAAAAAATAAAATTTAAGACTTCGAGTGCCTCTATTAATACTAAAAACTATAAAGATGAAGACGAATCTATGATTTTTTTTACGTCTGGATCAACAGGATATCCAAAAGGTGTGTTAATGACTAACAAAAATTTTATTTCATCTCTTAAAGGACAAATGAAACATATATTTAATAAAATCAAAAATAAAAATTTAGTTTTTGGTGATTATCACAATACATCTTTTGTTATTTTGCTAAATATTTTATTTCCATGTCTTCTGCTTAAAGGAAGAATTAGTTATGCAAAAAATAAAGAAGACAAAATAAATCCTGTGATTGATATTGTGAAAAATAATGTGAATTGTATTATTACATTACCATCAACACTTAACAGAATTAGAATATTTAATAATAATTTTAGTCAGTTAAATTTGAAAGCTTTAATATTATGCGGTGAACCATTTTATTATGACAGCTTAAATTTTATTCTAACCAAACTTAAACCAGATAATTTATTTAACAGCTATGGTAGTACAGAATTATCGCCTTGGGTTTTCGCATACAAATATGAGAATAAAGACCACAAAAATATTAAAAAGGTTGGTTTAATGCCCATAGGTAAAAAATTTTATAATGTAAATTATAGATTTAAAAATCAAGAATTATTAATTCATGGGCCAATGGTAAACAGCTATTTAATAAAATCACAAAATGCAAAGAACCATTTAATTTCAAATGGTAAAACTTGGTTTTTAACTAAAGATAAAATTAAAAAAATAAAAAATTTAATTTATGTAATTGGAAGGTCAGACTCAGTAATTAAATTAAGGGGATTCAGAATTGAATTAAGAGGTATAGAAGCAAAAATTAGAGAATTTAAGGGAGTGAAAAATTGTTTTGTATTTGTAACTGCATCAAAAAATAAAAAAATAGTGGCAGCAATAGAAACTAACGATAATGACATTGTAGATAAGTTAGAAAATTTTTTATCAAAAAATTTACAAAGTTATATGATACCAAAAAAATTTGTTACTTATATTAATTTTCCAAAAAATAAAAACGAAAAAGTTGATAGAGAAAAAATTAAAAAAAATAATAAATTTTATTTATAACTATATCTTATTTGGCCTATCTTGATCAGAGTCTCCCTTGACTGAAACTAATTTTTTTCCATAGGGATTAATAATAATCGCCAAATATACATCGTTATTTTTTCTTTCAAATGGTTCAAAATAATTTGGTATAACTTGATTTTTCATTTTAAGATTAAAACCAATTTTTGAGAGTATATTTTTGTTGACACCATAAATAAGGAAATCAATATACTCGTACTTATTTTTTATTAAATAACTTATAATTAATTTTCTTATTGATGGTTTTTTTGGAAAAGAACCATAAAAATCAACTATGGTTAAAACTTTACTTCTACTTTTTTTTACTTTTCTTTCCCTGCAAACAAAAAAGAATTTAATTTTTTTTTTTATTTCAAAATTAAGATAAATATATTTATAAAATGGATTATTTGTATATTTATTTAGAAAAAATTTTAAACTTTTTTTCGGAAAATATTTATAATCTGGAAGTAAAATAGGCGATTTAGATTCAAACATATTTACATCAAAATTATCAAATTTTTTTTCAATTTTTTTACAGTATAGGTTTTTTGATATTTTTTTTTTTATATTTGGGTTACAAATATAAAAATGATTATATTTTTTAATTGTTCCAAAAATTGAAAAAATTTTACCCGATGTTTTAAGATTTATTCCACTTGTAAAAAGCGAATATGGTTTAATTTTATTAAAAATGAATTTAATTGCATCAAGTCCATTACTAACCTTATTCTTTTTGTTAATCCATAAAGAAAGTTGAACATCTTTTTTTAAATTTTTATCCCAATGTCTATTATTTAATACACCATAAATTGAAACTAAAATTTTATTTAAAAAAGAGCCAATAAAATTTATTTTTTTTTCATTTTTATTCAAAAAAAAAAAATTAATTATTTTATTTGATTTAACTATTACATGATCTTTTTTATAATTATTTTTTACAAAGTCTTTTAGTTTTTTTTTTTCCTGAATTTTTAAAAACCTTGTTTTTAATATGGTACTTTTCATTCTAAATATTTTTAGTTTTTTTAAGACCAGTAGTTTTTAATTTTTCATATTCTTTTTTTAAAAAAGTGATTAAATGACTATTTGTATTAAATTTATAATTTAGAATTTTTCGAATAGGTTGTATCTCTGCAGCAGTTCCTGTTAGAAATACAGATTCTGCACTAAGCAAATGTTTTAACTTAAAATCATTTATATTACATTTTATTTTGTTT
>MDTA01094483.1_pt1 | contig 10317 bp, 11 predicted proteins | sample 811151 | NCBI WGS metagenome assembly MDTA01 (sample SAMN05326648, study PRJNA326480) | marine metagenome | isolation source: seawater | place: Indian Ocean: South | collected 2010 | reverse complement strand
TTTTAAGCTCTTCTATTGCTCTACATATTTGAAAGAATAAATTTCCTCTTTCATCTTTAAAACCTTTTCTATAACCAGCTACTGAAAATGCTTGGCATGGAAAACCCCCAACTAGCAAATCTACGGGTTTTACTTTTTTAAAATTAATATCTTTTATGCTTTGAGTGTATAATTTATGATTAAAGTTATTCTTATATGTTTTATTACAATTTTCATCGTTCTCATTGGACCATAAGATTTTAAAACCTGCTTTTTCAAAGCCAAGTTCTATTCCTCCAATACCTGAAAATAATCCACCAACAGTCAACATTTTTATTTAATAACACTAATTAAAAAAATTTGCAGCTAAATATTATTAGTTAATTACAAATTTTATTACACTATATTTTAACACCCGAACCTTTCAGGAAAGCAGCGTTCTCATCTAATTGCCATCTTGGTTTAGCAGGAAAATCTAATTTATCAAATTTTTTATTTTTAAATTTTTCCAGACCTACCATAGCAATCATTGCAGCATTATCTCCACATAAATCTAGTGGAGGAAAAATAGTTTGAAAATTCTCTTTTTCACTTAAAGCCTCCAAAGAGTCTCTAATTTTCTTATTAGCAGCTACACCTCCAGCTATAACAAAAATATTTTTTTTAGTTTTAATAATTTTTTTAAATTCTTCAAATGCAATACTAGTTTTTTTACACAAAATTTCTTCAATAGTTTTTTGAAAAGATGCAGCTAAATCAAATTTGTCTTGCTCTGAATTTATATTTTTTGATATTCTTAAAATAGCTGTCTTTAGTCCGGCGAAGGATAAATTACATCCACCTCTATTAATTATTGGTCTAGGTAGATCAAATTTATTTGGATCTCCTTTGATTGCAAACTCTTCGATTTTCGGTCCTCCTGGAAATTCAATACCTAACAATTTTGCTGTTTTATCAAAAGCCTCACCAACTGCATCATCAATGGTTGTCCCAAGTCTTCTGTACTTTCCAAGACCTTGAACAGCTAAGAATTGACTATGTCCACCAGAAATTAAAAGTAATAAGAAAGGGTAATCAATATTTGAATTTAACTTTGGACTAAGCGCATGACCTTCTAAATGATTTACAGCTATAAATGGTTTATTTAATGAGGCAGCTAAAGTTTTTCCAAAAGTCAAACCAACAGATAGGCACACAATCAATCCTGGACCAGCTGTTGCGGCAACCGCATCTACATCACTTAGCGCAACACCACTTTCATTTATGGCTTTCTTAGCAATTAAATCTATTTTCTCTATGTGTGCTCTAGCAGCAAGTTCTGGCACAACACCACCAAATTCTTTGTGAACGGCTGTTTGACTTGATATTATATTTGATAAAATTTCCGGATAACCTTTATTGTTTTCTTTAATTAAAGCTACAGCTGTTTCATCACAACTTGTCTCTATTCCAAGAATTATAGGTTTTTTTGTCATAAAATAGTTTTTATAATTGTTAATTCTAAATATAAAGATGAAGTATAAATTAATTAAATGAAAAGCAAAAAAATTATTATTGGCTCTCGAGGAAGTAAATTAGCTTTGATTTATGCTGAAAAAGCTAAAAACCAAATTTTAAAATTTAGTAAAAAGTTTAATATAAGTAATGTTGAAATTAAAACTATTACTACTACTGGAGATTTAAATCTAAAAGTTAGACTATCTGAATTAGGAGGTAAGGGGCTTTTTTCAAAAAAGATAGAAGAGGAATTGTTAGATTGTAAAATAGATTTAGCCATACATGCTTTAAAAGATATGCCATCCATCGAAACCAATGGACTTGTGACAAACTCATTTTTAGAAAGAAATGATCCAAGAGAGGTTTTAATTTCAAGAGACAAAATTAAATTTAAAGATTTAAAACCTAATTCTATAATAGGCACATCATCATTTAGAAGAGAATATCAATTAAGAAATATAAGAAATGATTTAAATTTCAAACTCATAAGAGGAAATATTGATACAAGACTAAAAAAAGTAAATGATAGATTATATGATGCTGTAATATTGGCTTCAGCAGGAATTGATTGTTTAGACTTCAGTCATCATATTTCAGAAATATTTTCAGTTGATGAAATAATACCTAGTGCTGGACAAGGAGTTATTGCCTTACAATGCAGAAAAGATGATGAACAAATAAATGAAATTTTACAAAAAATAAATCATGCAAACACATATATATGTGTTCAAGCAGAACGAAATGTACTAAAATTCTTAGAAGGTGATTGTGAAACAGCCATTGGGGTTATTTCACATATAGATAATGAAAATATAAAGCTTAAAGCTGAACTATTTTCTTTAGATGGAAGCAAGAGATTTTATTATGAAGCATCTAAAAATATAAAAGAAGCCCAAGATCTTGGTCTAGAGGTAGGTGAAAATTTAAAAAGACAATCATTGGGAAATTATAAAAAATAAAATGCATATATTATTTACAAGACCTATAGATGATAGCAAAGAAATTATTTTAAAATTCAAAACATTAGGACACAACGTTTCACATATGCCAGTAATTAAAATCCAAAAAGTGGAACATGAAAAAATAAATTTTGATGAATATAAAGCAATAATTTTTACTAGTGCTAATAGTTTAAAATTCTTAGATGTAAAAAAAATAAATAAAAATATTTTCTGTTTTTGTGTTGGTTTTGCTACAGAGAGAAAAGCTTTAAGTGTAGGTTTTCAAAATGTAGTTACAGCTGAAGGAAATGTTAGAAATTTAAAAGAGTTAATATTACAAAACTTTAATTCTTCGGATGGAAAAATTCTTTACATTAGTGGCGAAATTATCTCTAGTAATATACAAAAAGATTTAAATTCAATAGGGTATAATGTTGATAGAGTTATTAATTACACTAGTAAACCAATTAGGGATTTAAATGAAAATTTTCTTAAAGATTTAAAAAATAATATACCTGATATTATTTACATTTATTCTGAAAATAGCGCTATTAGTTTTTTAAACTTGGTAAATACTTATAATCTTAATGACTATTGGATGAATACTAATTTAATGTGTATAAGCGAAAAAGCCTCATCAGTACTAAACAAAATTAAGTGGAAGAAAATATTTATATTTAGTCCTGGAGAAGAGGAATATTTATTATATAAAATTTGATTATGGAATTATTTACAAATTTTAAAGATTTATTTTTATCAGTTTGGAATAAGGGGATTCTTGGTATTGATATTTTTGAAATATTAATAGGTCTAGGAATTTTTTTAGTTTTTTTAATTTTTAGAGGATTAATTAGCAAGCTTATAATTAAAAAATTGGAAATAATTTCAAAAAGAACCACCAATAAGCTTGATGATACATTTGTTAAAGCGATGATTGGTCCTGCCAGATTTTTACCAATAGTTTTAGGTTTTTTTATTGCTAGTTATTATATGACTTTTTCTGATGAAACTAGAAACTTTGTAGATAACTTAAACAGGACTTTAATTACAATATTGATTTTTTGGATTATTCATCAAATTATAGAACCAATTTCATATATTCTTAGTGGACTTGGAAAAATATTAACTCGAGAATTAATTGGATGGATTATTAAATCATTAAAAATATTAATTTTTATTTTAGGGTCCGCAGCTGTTTTAGAATTATGGGGAATAAAAATTGGACCAATTATTGCCGGGCTTGGTCTTTTTGGTGTTGCTGTTGCTTTGGGAGCACAAGATCTTTTTAAAAATTTAATCTCTGGAATTTTAGTTTTAGTTGAAAAAAGATTTAAAATGGGTGATTGGATATTAGTAGAGGGAATTATTGAGGGAATAGTTGAAAAAATTGGATTTAGGTCAACGACAATTCGAAAATTTGATAAATCCTTAGCAATTATACCCAATTTTCAGTTTGCAGAGAATGCAGTTATAAATGTTAGCCAAACAACCAATTGGATTATAAGTTGGGTAATTACTTTGCAATACGATACAACAGTTGATCAATTGAAAATTATTAGAGATCAAATTGAAGAATATGTAAAATCCCATAAAGATTTTAATTCAAAGATAGGATATGCCGTCCATGTCGATAAATTTTCAGATAGTTCAATTGATATGTATATTAGATGTTTTACTAATTCAGATAGCTGGGAAAACTGGCTGGAAGTAAAAGAAAGACTAGCAATAGAGATCAAGCAAATTGTTGAAAAAAATGGTGCATCTTTTGCATTTCCAAGTCAATCAATTTATGTAGAAAAAAAATGATCGCTATATTTTATTTATTAATGCAAATTTTAAAACTTTACTCTTATGTAGTAATTGCAAATGTCATCGTAAGTTGGCTTATTGCATTTAATATTTTAAATACTTCTAATAGATTTATTTATGCGATATTAGACTTTACTTATCGTTTAACGGATCCATTTCTAAACAGAATAAGAAGATTTTTACCTAATTTAGGGGCCTTCGATATTTCCCCAATAATCCTTCTTTTGTTGATCTGGTTTATAGAAATGTGTATGAAGCTTTACGTGGCACCAATAATATTTAATTAAATCATGATACTAATTGATGGAAAAAAAATAGCAGGAGAATTAAGAGAAGAGTTAAAGAATGAAGTATCCAAATTAAAGTCTAAATACAACAAAGTTCCTGGGTTAACTGTGATTTTAATTGGAGATATGACCCCAAGTCAAATATATGTTCGTATGAAGGAAAAGGCCGCAAATGAAGTTGGCTTAAAATCAGAAGTTATAAAATATCCTGGCGAAGTTGAAGAAAAAGTTGTTTTAGATAAAATTGATGAACTTAATAAAAATGACGGTGTATCTGGAATACTAGTCCAACTACCTTTGCCAAAACATATTGATAAGCAGAAAGTTATTGAAAAAATTTTACCAAGCAAAGATGTTGATGGGTTTCATCCTATGAATGTTGGAAATTTATCTTCTGGCTATGAAAGCTCAATACCTTGCACACCACTAGGGTGTTATTTATTAATAAAAAAAATCGAACCTAATCTAAGTGGAAAAAAGGCTGTGATAATAGGAAGGTCTAATTTAAATGGTAAACCAATGACACAACTTCTTTTAAAAGAAAATTGTACAGTTACAATTACACATTCAAAAACAAAAGATCTTAAAAGTGAGTGTTTAAAAGGAGATATTCTAGTAGCTGCAGTTGGAATACCAGAGCTAGTAAAAGGTGATTGGATTAAAAAAGATGCAATAGTGATAGATGTTGGAATAAATAAAACTGAAAAAGGAATAGTCGGGGATGTAGCTTTTGATGAAGCTTCCAAAGTTGCAAAAGCTCTAACCCCTGTCCCAGGCGGAGTGGGACCAATGACTATAGCTTGTCTTCTTAAAAATACCATTGAGTGCTTCAAAAGATCTAATTAATTTTTAATACCAATTTATTTATAATTTTCTTATGAAGTTATTTTTCATATTAGGAAATCAACTATTTCCATTTAGACATTTAAATGATTTTAAAAATGATCATATTTTTTTTATGGCTGAAGATTATGAGTTATGCAGTTATGAAAAACATCATAAACTTAAAATTCTACTATTTTTATCTTCTATGAGATCTCATTCAGACATTCTAAAAAAAAATAAATTTAAAGTTGAATATAGTAAGATTGATTCAATTGATTTTAAAAAAGATTATTTTGAAAAAGTTAAAAAAGTTATTAAACAAAAAAAAATTAAAGAGATCACAAGTTTTGAAATTGAAGATAAATTTTTTGAAAAAAAGGTAGAAAATTTTGTAAAAAAAAATGATCTAATATGGAATAAAATTAAATCACCAATGTTTTTAAACACTAGAGAAGAATTTAATGATTATTTATTAAAAAACAAAAAACCTTTCATGGCAACTTTTTACAAAGGCACAAGAAAAAAATTAAACATATTAATGAAAAAAGATGGAAATCCAGAGGGAGGTAAATGGAGCTTTGATGAGGATAATAGAAAAAAACTACCAAAAAATTTAAAAGTTCCTAAGTTTCCAAATATTACCGAAACAAAACATACCAAATATTTAAAACCTATTATTGAAAAAATGTTTAAGAGTCATCCAGGTAGCACCCAAAATTTCTGGTTTGCGACTGAATATAATGAAGTTTTAAAACTTCTTAATTTTTTTTTGAAAGAAAAGTCAAATTTATTTGGTGATTACGAGGACGCAGTTGATCAAAGTAATAACATTTTATTCCACAGTGCTTTAAGCCCATACATTAATTTAGGTATTTTAACTCCAGAATTTATAATATCTAAAACTCTAGAATTTCATAAAAAAAATAAAATTAGACTTAATTCATTAGAAGGATATGTAAGACAAGTTATAGGTTGGAGAGAATTCATGAGGGGTGTTTATCGAAAGTATAGCGATGAAATGGAAAGTAGAAATTTTTTTAAACAAAATAGAAGAATGAAAAACTCATGGTATGAAGGCACAACTGGATTACCCCCATTAGATTATGCAATTAAAAATGCATTACATCATGGTTGGTCACATCATATTGAGAGGTTAATGATACTTTCAAACATTATGAACTTATGTGAATTGAAACCTAAAATTGTTTATAAGTGGTTTATGGAAATGTTTGTAGACTCGTCCGATTGGGTGATGGTACCAAACGTTTATGGAATGGGTTTATTTAGTGATGGAGGTATCTTTGCAACTAAACCATATATTTGTGGATCAAGTTATTTTATGAAAATGATGGATTTTAAAAAAGGTGATTGGTGTAATACCATGGATGGATTGTATTGGAGATTTATAAACAGAAATAGATCTTTCTTTTTAAAAAATCCAAGACTTTCTATGATGGTGAGAATTTTTGATAAAATGAAACCTGAGAGAAAAAAATTAATTTTGTTAGAGGCTGAAAAATTTATAAAAAAAAATACATATGACAATTAAAGTTTTTTTCAATAACTCCTGCAACGTTTGTAGAATAGAGATAAATCACTACAAAAAGATCGCAGACAGTAACTTAGAGTGGATTGATATCACAAATAACGATGAAGCATTAAAATTAACATCTAAATCGAAGGAAGAATTACTAAGAAGACTTCATGTAATAGATGACGGCAAGGTGATACGGGGAGCCAAAGCCTTTATTATTATTTGGTCAAAAATTCCAAAATATAATTTTTTAGCAAAATTATTTTCTATCAAACCTTTATTTATTTTGTTCCACTATATTTACGAAATAGCTGCATTTTTTTTATTTTTGAAAAATAAAAATCAACTTAGATGAAAAAACAACATCTACCAGCTAAAATCTGTCTAGTTTGCAAAAAACCTTTTCTTTGGAGAAAAAAATGGAGATTAAATTGGGAAAGAGTAAAGTATTGTTCTAAAAAATGTTCTTCTAAATTAATTGTTGAATAATCTTTGGTATATAATTTTTAAAATTAAAAAAACCTTTATTACAGTAATTCCATGAATATTGGTCAATTTTCCTATATAAAAATGAAATATTTTTAACTTGATTAGAATTTATAAAGTCAAGATTTTCACCCACAGACGGATACAAAGATAACAAATTTCCCCTAATGTCTTTTAAATCTTGAATATTGATCATTTTGCAACTTAAAGATTTATTTTTCAAATTTTCTATTTCATTATTAATAAGAGATTTTTTAAAATGAAGAACTTTTTCGTCTAATTTAATTTGTCTTGTCTCATTTTCATTGAATACAAAATAGATATTTCTGAAAGATTGATCATGAAAGTCAGATAGCTCAAAAGACAAATTATTTTCAAATATTAATAAATCTTGAACTTTAGATAAATCTACATTTTGAAATCTTTTATTTATTATAGAGTAATTTCTGTTATCTATTACAGGAATTGGATTTTCATTTAATTTTATTTTGTCAAATTTGTTATTAGTGAATTTTTTTATATTCCATTCTGATGCAATATAATTTTTACCTTTTGTTTGAACACCTGCTACCCACCTCCATCCAAGAGTATTAGATGCACTGTCACCATCAAAAAGATATTTCATGAAAAATTCTGCACCTAATTGCCAAGGTAATCCAAGTGTAAAAATCCAAATACTGGCAAACCACATTCTCGTGTGGTTATGAAGATAATTATAATTTTTTAATTCAGTTACCCACGAATTAAAGCAATCGATTTTTGTTTTACCCTCAATAGCCTCAATATAATTTTCGTTTTTAATATATTCCTGCTTTATCTTTTTTAAATCTAAAAGATAATCTGACCAAACATTAGGTCTAAGTTCCAACCAACCTTTCCAATAAACTCGCCAAAGAACCTCTTGAATAAACTTTTCAATTTTAATAAATGGATATTTTTTTAGACACTTACTTATAATTTCAGTTTCACTTATTATTCCATGAGTTACATATGGCGATAAGCAAGAAATGTTTGATCTTTTATCTGGTCCAAAATCAAAATTCCTCAGTTTTGAATAATTTAAAAGATTTACATTTATAAAATTTTCTAAATTTTCTAATGCTGAACTTCTAGATGGTTTAAATTCCATTAATTATTGATTTTAATATTAGCTTAGCGAAGACCTTCCACCATCAACACCAATAATTTGACCTGTTATCCAAGAGCTTTCTTCAGTAAGTAAAAACTTTGCCATTGCAGCTGCATCTTTACCTTCGCCAACTCTTTTCATAGGATGGGCTTTTGCAATTCCCTCTGCCATTATAGAATTTTTTAAAAGAGGTTGTGCGATTTTGGATTTTGTTAAACTTGGAGCAATACAATTCACTCTAACTTTAGGAGCAAATTCAGCTGCAAGAGAGACGGTCAATCCTTCAACAGCAGCTTTAGTTGAAGCAATTATTGAATGGTTAGTAAATCCCCTTTGAACAGCAACTGTAGAAAATAATACAATAGAACCGTTATTTTTTTTTAGACTCTCTTGATATGATTTAATAACTTCAACTGCTGAGTAAAGGTTTAACTTCATACATTTTTGAAAATCTTGCTCTTTAACCATTTTCAAAGGTTTTAAATCAATTGAACCAACGCAGTATGCTATTCCTTTTATATCAGAAATATCTGATTTTATTTTATCTATAAAGTTATCTTCTAAAACATCTGCAACAGAATATGTACAACCGAATTTTTCTGACAATGTTTTTACTTCATCCTCGTTTCTAGCTACAAGATGAATTTCATTTTCTGCTTTATACAAAATATCTGCAAGGTTTGAACCTATAGAACCCGTTGCACCAAAAATTAAATATTTATTGCTCATGTTATTATCTTAAGTGTTACTGCAAATTTTTAAACTTAAATTTGAGTTTTGGTTTTTTATGTCGCACCAAATTTAATTGAATTGAATTATCAAAAAATAACACTACTTAAAATAAATGTTTAGAATAATCATTTTTTATGAAATTATATTTTTCCTATTCTGGAATATCATATACTTTGGAGCAGATTTAAGTGACTTTGTTAAAAGTGAATCAATGACATTTATCTACTTAGTTTTATCCTCAATGGCTTTAGGTTGGGTTTTTGTAAATGTTATAAGATTTACATTTGGAGAGATTGAAGATCCTAGAAAGTCAAAAAAAAAAGCAGAATAATTTATCTCAACTTTTTTTTGTGATAATTAATAAATCTTTCTACATTGGATTTATTAAAAGATTTATTTTCTTCAAATGAAACTTTTTTAATTGAATAAGCTTTGCTATTTGTAATTCTAGATTGTATAGCAATGTTACCTTTATATAATTTTAGCTTCACAGATCCATTAACCTTGTCTCTTTTAAAATCTAAAATTTTTTGCAATTTAAATCTTTCTTTAGAATACCAGTATCCATTATAGATTAATTCTGCATATTTGGACATTATTGCATCTTTTTTATGCATTGTTTGTTTATCCAAAGTTACAGACTCGATTGCTCTATGAGCATTAATCAAAAGAGTTCCGCCAGGTGTTTCATATACACCTCTTGATTTTATTCCTAAAAATCTATTTTCAACTAAATCTACTCTCCCAATTCCATTTCTTCCTGCAAGGTTATTTAATTTTTCTAGTAATTTTGATGGACTCAATTTTATTCCATTAATTCCAATTGGATCACTATTTTTAAAGTTTATCGTTACAAATGATGGTTTGTTAGGTGCCTTTTCAGGGGAAGTAGTCCTTTGAAAAATAAACTCTGGAGCAGAATTTTTTGGATTTTCTAATAATTTACCTTCAGTTGAGGTATGAAACAAATTATCATCCACAGAAAATGGTGGTGCACCTTTTTTATCTTTTGGAATAGGTATTTGATGTTTTTTTGCATAATTAATTAAATCAGTTCTCGATTTTAGTTTCCAAATTCTCCAAGGAGCAATAACTTTT
>MDTA01204816.1_pt1 | contig 10318 bp, 5 predicted proteins | sample 811151 | NCBI WGS metagenome assembly MDTA01 (sample SAMN05326648, study PRJNA326480) | marine metagenome | isolation source: seawater | place: Indian Ocean: South | collected 2010 | reverse complement strand
CTCGATCGCGTCCTCGAGAAACTTGTCGAGAAGCACAGGCTTTCCCGGGGAAGCTTCAAAGGCCTCTCGAATGACGCCTCTCAGCTCATCCATACTGTAGACGATAAACATGCCGCGGCCGCCAAGAACGAAAGATGGGCGCACGAGAATCGGGAAGCCTACTTGTTCCGCCATCTCGTAGGCTTCAGTTTCGTTGAGTGCCGTTAGATTCTCCGGTTGCTTGAGTCCGACTTCATCGAGGACGCGCTTAAATAGCTCGCGGTCTTCAGCCGTGTCGATGCTTTCGGGAGACGTGCCTATTATGTTAACCCCATGGGCTTTCAATTGCGAAGCTAGGTTCAGTGGCGTTTGCCCGCCGTATTGAACGATAGCTCCGGCGCAACCTTCTTGATTGTAGATCTCTAGGACATCCTCCAAGGTGAGAGGCTCGAAAAACAATCTGTCGGAAGTGTCGTAGTCTGTGGATACAGTTTCCGGATTGGAATTAACCATCACCGACTCGTATCCAAGTTCTTGAAGCGCGAAGGAGGCGTGCACGCAACAGTAGTCGAACTCGATTCCCTGTCCAATTCGATTGGGCCCCCCACCGATAATCATGATCTTCTCCTTTTCGGAAGGAGAGATCTCGTTCTCAATTCCGTATGAAGAATAATAATACGGAGTTTCTGCAGAAAACTCAGCCGCGCAAGTATCGACCAACCGATATACCGTCTCGATTTCCAGGCTCTTGCGTTTTTCTTTAACCTGATTCCATGGGCAATCTAGAAGCCCACCCAACTGGCGATCCGAAAATCCGTACTCTTTAGCCAAACGTAGCCGGTCTGGATCAATTGTATCCAAATTTTTGGATTTTATCTCATCCTCTAGTTCGCTAATTTGTTCTAATTGGCGTATAAACCAGGGATCTATCTTGGTTAGCTCGAATATCTCCTCCGCAGAAAAGCCTGCCTTGAAGGCGTACCGAAGATAGAAAACCCGTTCCGCATTTGGGCGAACGAGTTTCCCTTTGATGACGTCTTTGCTAGGCAACTCGTCGTCCCCAAGTTTACCACCCCCGAACCCCCACGAACCGATCTCCAATGAACGCAACGCCTTCTGAAAACTTTCCTTGAATGTCATACCGATGGCCATGGTTTCCCCGACCGACTTCATGGATGAAGTCAGCGTATCATCGGTGCCCGGGAATTTTTCGAATGTGAAGCGGGGAATTTTAGTGACGACGTAGTCTATGGTTGGCTCAAAGCTGGCCGGCGTTTTCTGAGTGATATCATTCGGGATTTCGTCCAGACTGTAGCCTACAGCGAGCTTGGCAGCGAACTTGGCGATTGGGAATCCAGTTGCTTTCGAGGCTAGAGCGGAACTTCTGGATACGCGTGGATTCATCTCGATGACAACCATGCGTCCGGTATCCGGGCAAACAGAGAACTGGATATTCGAACCTCCCGTCTCCACGCCGATCTCCCGGATTACGGCGAAGGAGGCGTCGCGCATGGATTGGTATTCGCGATCGGTTAGAGTCATCGAAGGGGCCACGGTAATGGAGTCCCCTGTATGGACTCCCATGGGGTCGAAATTTTCGATGGAGCAAATGACGACGCACTGGTCCTTCCGGTCCCTCATGACCTCCATCTCGTATTCCTTCCAGCCGAGCAAGCACTCTTCGATGAGCACCTCATGTACGGGGGAAACCTCCAATCCATGGGAGACGATTTGCTCGAACTCCTCCTTATTGTAAGCGATGCCTCCGCCTGAGCCGCCGAGCGTAAAGCTGGGGCGAATAATGAAGGGGTACGTGCCGATCGCTACCGCAGCTTCTTTGGCTGCGGCTAGAGATTTCACGGTCTGGGATCGGGCGACATCGAGCCCAATCTTCAGCATGGCTTCCTTAAAGAGCTCACGGTCCTCCCCCTTTTTAATCGCATCGGGTCGGGCCCCGATCATTTCCACGCCGTGTTCCGCTAGAATGCCTGCTTTCTCGAGATCTAGCGATAAATTCAAAGCCGTTTGTCCGCCGAGCGTTGGCAAGAGAGCATCCGGTTTTTCTTTCGCGATAATCTTTTCAACGGCTTCTATCGTCAAAGGTTCGATGTAAGTGACGTCCGCGAACTCGGGATCCGTCATGATGGTGGCGGGATTGCTATTAATCAGAATGACTTTGTAGCCTTCTTCTTTTAGCGCCTTGCAGGCCTGTGTTCCTGAATAGTCAAATTCGCAGGCTTGGCCAATGACGATAGGGCCAGCCCCGATAATAAGAATTGTTTCGATGTCAGTACGCTTGGGCATGTGGTGAGATTTGCCCAAGTTGTGTCACACTGTTGGAAAGAGGCGCAAGGCGAAACGGACGGGCATATCAGTCGAAAGCCAAATTCGGAATTAATAAGAAGATTCTCCTTGCTACCTGTTACTCCCGCATGACCGAAATTGCTAGTTATCATCATGCTTTCTCAAGGCCTGAGAATAGCCAAGCGCGATCTCCGAGCGAACGGAGCGGGCTAAACTCAAAGATTCCGGAAGAGTTTTGCCGGATCGCGCTTACGACAACTCGGAAGGCTTGCAGTCCAGAATTTTGGCAGCCTTCTTGGAGTCGCCTTGGCAAGCATTCAAAATCCGAGCTTTGTATTCGCGACTGGCTGCCTCAAGATGATCTGCTAGCGAGGACCATTGATTGGTTTCGCGGATACAGTCGGGCAGGTCGGCCTCTTCGATTGTGTCGTCACTGCAGTCCGCAGCGGCATTCTCGATCACTTGTCGAAACTCGGTGAAATTTCCGGGCCACCCATAGCTTTGCAAGAGCCGCCGGGCGGCTTCGCTGATCTGCACGGATTCTTTTCCAAGACCTTGCAAAACGGATTTAGCAAATAGGGGAATATCTTCCAAGCGTTTCTCTAGACTCGGGCAATCGATAGACTGCGTCGAAATTCTATAAAAGAGAGATTCGTCAAAGCTCTCGTCCGCGACAGCTCCATCCAAGTCCGCAGCCGTCGTGAACAAGAAACGGGCTTCGTCTTTAGCTTTGCGCATAGGACTCCCCAAGTCGGGCTGGAGTTCGATGGGAAGCTGATCGACGTTCTCCACTAGAACCGTACCTCTAGCCGCATCTTTTACGAGTCCACCGCCGCACTTGTCGGAGCCGATTAGCCGATCGACGATTTCATCTGAGGCGCTATTGGCGCAGTCAATAGATTCGAAGGGCTGTTCATTTTCATCCTCCCCCACACTTGCCCCATGAATCGCGGAGGCCACCAGTTCCTTTTGCGTTCCCTTGGGCCCTTTAATTAAGACGGGTGAATTGGATTCGGCGATACGGCTGACCGATTGTTTGAGTTTTCGCGATGCGTCGGAATCTCAGAGCAAAGCGAAATTCGAATCGTGCCCCTCGCTAGCGATCATCGCATCGATCCGCTCATCGGCCCGATTAATCGCTGCCATGAGTTGGTCTAGCTTAAAGGGCTTGGTCAAGTAGTCGAAAGCCCCCAGTTTGATCGATGCCATCGCGTTCTCGACGTCAGCATGAGCTGTCATGACGATCACGAATACGTTGGGATCAATTTCTTTGAGACGCCTCATGAGCTCGAGTCCGTCCATCTGTTCCATCTTCAAGTCCGTTAGAACCAGGTCGGGGCATTTCTCCTTGTAGATCGAAATTTTCGGTGATTCAGCGGGGCCGATTTTAGCCACCGGCAACAGAGGAAAGGTGGAAGATCGGGAGGAACATCGCCATAACGATACCGCCAACGACTACCCCGAGGAATACGATGAGCATGGGCTCGATCAAAGAGGTGAGTGAGGCGATGATGGCATCAGCTTCTGTATCATAGAAGTCGGCGATCTTGTTCATCATGCCGTCAACGTTGCCTGTCTGTTCCCCGGCCTTGGTCATATGCTTCATCATAGGTGGGAAGAACTGGATACTGGCGACCGTTTCCGAGACTTGGCCACCTTCGGATATAGCCTTGCTGATTGCTTTACAAGCGCCCTCGATCTGAGTGCGGCCGCTACTAGACGAGACGATCTCCAAGCAACGAAGGATGGGCACGCCGCTTCGCAGAAGCGTCGCGTAAGTGCGGCAAAAGCGAGAAAGCGTGATCTTCTTCAGCAGATTGCCGCATACGGGCAGCCTGAAAAGGAGGTTGTCCTGAAAGCGCTTGCCCTTCGGCGTTTTCGTAAATCGCGTCCACACTTGGAAGAATATGAATCCGCCAGCGATCACCCAAAGAATATTCCCTTGCATCCAGTTACTCAGATTAATGAGGAATAGGGTCGGGCCAGGCAGTTCTTTGCCGAAATCGGCAAACATGTCGGCGAAGACAGGAATAACCAATATCAACAGAATATTGACCAGAATGACCGCTAGGCCGATTACAGCGACTGGATAGGTCATCGCGGACTTCACCTTTTTGATCAGTTTGTTGGTAGATTCGAAGTAGTTCGCCACCTTGCCGAGAATCTCTGCCAGGCCTCCGCTGGCCTCTCCGGCTTCGACCATGGATACAAAGAGATTGTTGAAAGCATTAGGGTACTTGCGACAGGCTGCCGAGAAGCTGTTACCTTGGGATACGTCGGTACGAACTTCGCGAATGATGACGGCGAATACCTGATCCTCCGTCTGGTCTTGCAGGGCTTCAAGGGAGGATACGAGCGGAAGTCCGGCTTCTAGCATGGAAGACAGCTGCTGGGTGAAAACAGCGAGGGCCTCCAGTTTCAGCTTATAGCGTTTGGCTTTCTTTTCATAACCCTTTTGCCGAGCGAGCTTTTGCGATTCCAGAAATCCAACTGAAGAGCTGGCATTCTTGTGCCGCAGTTGGAATTTCGAGGAAGAAGTGCGTTTTGTCGTAATTAGAGCCATCGGTAGCTAGGATAGTCGGCGCTTTGCCCAAAAACTTTGCTCCTTAGTTTCCTAGAGGGCGAATTTGTGGAAATCGGGGCAGAATTCGGTATTAAAGCGGTAGTTTGAATCGAGGGTTGAAACTGATCCCGCGACTGCCGCCCTCTACTGCTTTAGAATCCGCCCTCTTTTTCACGAGTGGACTTAGCGGATATCCGCGGGCTTCGATTGGAATAGCCCTCAGTGGTAATTTAGGGAGCTTATCTACGCCTTTAAAAGTGTCGTCAAATCGCTCTGCGCGACCTCAGGTTTTCTGCAAATGAGACGAAGCCTTGTCCTGAGCATGACAGGCGAGACTCATTTTACAGTATCATATCTTCAAGCAATCGGTGTCCGGAGCAGAGGGTTGCTTCGCCGTTTCATTGGGCTGATCCTAGGTGTTGCCACCATCGGTCACATGGCGAGTGCGGCCGAACTGACGCTTTCTTGGAACGACAATTCCAACAACGAAGACGGCTTCCGCATCGAGCGCTCCTTGGATGGTTCATCCTTTACTGAGATCGCCACAGTGGGGGCGAACGTGGCGTTCTATCAGGACACGACGATCGCAGAGGGTCAAAACTACACTTACCGGGTCCGGGCTTTCAACGAATTTGGTGATTCAGGTTACTCGAATTCGGCCTCCGGTTCCGTGGGATCTACTGGTAACAACGAGGCGGATACGATTGTTATCGGGTTCAGCGGCCTAGAAGGGGGTGTCTACGAGCCAGGACAGACGTACGCCTTTCAAGTTTCGGTAAGCGGGACCCAGTCGACGATTCAAAGCGTGCAATATTTCGACAACAACAACCTTGTTGCTACCGATAATGCGGCCCCCTACGATTTCACATTCAGTTCCACCGCAGAAGGTAGCCACTCGTTTAGAGCGGTGGTCACGACCGGATTGGGCGTTTATGAAGAGACAGTAGTTGTTTCTGTAGAACGGAGTAATACTGAAGCGGATACGATTGCTGTCAGCTTTGTTGGCTTGCTAGGAGGCACTTACGAGCCAGGACAAGCCGACGACTTTCAGGTTGTCGTCAGCGGAACGGAATCTGCGGTGCAAAACGTCCAGTTTTTTGATAACGACAACTTTGTCGCGACGGGGAATTCTGACCCTTACGACTTCACCTTCAGTCCGGTGTCAGAGGGTACGCATGCACTGAAGGCGGTAGTGACCACTGACTTTGGGGTTTATGAAGAATCGGTGTTCGTCACTGTTGATACTCCGGTCAACCTATCGCCTATAATTGGCGAACTGACCGATCTCTCTCTTCCTGAGGGAGTAACCTCAGCTCTGCTTGAGTTCACAATTGGAGATGCTGATACGACTTTGTCAGATCTAGTCGTATCGGCGACTTCCTCCGATACTGCTTTGATTGGGGAATCGGGGATCGTTTTGAGCGGTTCAGGCCGAAATCGCTCGATTGGACTTTCGGCGACGGAAGGCAGAAGCGGAACAGCTACCATCACGATTTCAATAAGCGACGGCGCAAACACTGTCATCGAAACCTTCGAGCTTGAGGTACGAGAGGTGTCCGCTCCCACTATCAGTCCTCTCGATGCCATCTTTACTTCGATCGGCGAATCGATCACCCCAATAGCGTTCTCGGTGCAGGACGATGAAACGCCTGCCTCGGATCTATCGATTGCCGTGGAAAGCTCGAATACGCTTTTGTTGCCGAATGAGAATATCGCTGTCGGTGGAAGCGGAGAGAACCGCAATCTGTTCATCATTCCAGCGGCTGGAGAGTTGGGTGTGACTACGGTAACCGTGACAGTGAACGATGGTGTGACAGATGCTGTAGAAACCTTGGACGTGGTAGTGCAGACCGCCCCGGTTATTGTCAGCCAACCGGTGAACACGGAGGCTATTGTTGGTGACATTACGGCCCTCGATGTCGAGGTGTCTGCATATCCGGCTGCCAATATCCAGTGGCTCCGTAATGGCCAACCCATCGAAGGGGCGAATAGTACGGAGTTGCTGTTCAACCAGGTGAGCTTGGAGGATGCAGGTGCATATTCGGTCGAGGTATTCAACGAGCTGGGCGGTGTTTCCAGTAATGTCGTTCAATTGACCGTGGAGAGCCTGATTAAAATTGTTGAGAGTCCGGTGGATGTCTTAATCGAGCGAGAAGGAAAGGCAAAGCTCTCTGTGGCTGCATCCGGACCAGGCCTTTCGTACCAGTGGTATCGTGGCGTGTCGGGAGATCGTAGTAAGCCTATCGAAGGGGCGACTGGCCATAGCTACACTACAGATACCCTAACGAAAGATACCCAGTATTGGGTGGAGATCAAAACGGGGGGCATTGCTCAAGGGTTGGAAGCGGTTGAGAGCGCTACCATCGAGGTCAACATTGCTCCCTCTCGCAGGTTCTACTTTGGATCTGTTTCGCCTGACGGGGGAACGTTCGCTTTGATGGTGCGAGAGGACAAGTCGGCGGTTTTTCTGTCAGATTTTGGCTCCGAGCCAATGGAGATCGTCGATCTTCAAATTTCGGAATCTGGGTCCTTCCAATACCGGGATGAAAATGGACTCGTTGTAATGGAGGGGAATGCTGACCTCGAAAGTGTAAGCGGTTTCTTCACCGATTCATCCTACAGTTTTACTGGAGAAAGGGCTAATGGCCGAGGAGCGAGCACCGACTTTGATGGATTCTACACCGCGGTCTTGCCCAATACGTCAGACGGTCAAGTTCTCGTTATCGCGGGTCCTGATGGGCAGGCTTTTGTATCTTTTGGCTTAGGGGTATCGGGTGCATCGGGAGAGGCGTCGATCGATAGCCAAGGAGTGCTTACTGCCGACCTAAAGGGTGAATATGCATTGGCTCTGCAGTTGGATGATTCAGTCAAGGGCCTTAACGGTAGCCTGTTGATCGGCTCTGACAATTACGCGGTTGATGGGCAGCGTGAGGGCGTCGCCGCTCGCCAGCTCCTTGTGAATACCTCTATGCGGGGCCAAGTTGGAGCGGGATCTAGTACGATGATCGCTGGTTTCGTTGTCAGCGGCGGTGGGAAAACGAAAGTGCTTATCCGAGGTTTGGGGCCTGAACTAGCGAATCGGGGTGTGTTTAACGCGATCGGGGACCCGCGACTATCACTTTACCGTTTGGGAGAAACCGATCCCTTCGCGACGAACGATAATTGGCAGGAGGCGGCCAATGCATCTGAAATATCGATCAGTTCCCAACAGGTAGGAGCCTCGGCCCTATCAGTCGGCAGTCTCGATGCTGCCATGGTTCTTGAACTGCCGCAGGGAGTTTACACCGCGGTGGTGAAAAACGCCACCGGGACTGATGGCACGGCTTTAGTTGAAGTATTCGATGTTTCGGAAGCGATAGGTGATCCAAAAGCAGCAACGTTGGCTAACATTTCCATGCGAGGTGAAGTTGCCCGGGGAAACCAGGTAACCGTCGCTGGATTTGCCGTCACTGGCGATGCCCCGAAACGGATGCTCATTCGAGCGATGGGCTCGGAGCTAGAAGCACTCGGAGTATCTAACGCCCTAGAGAATCCCTTGCTGAGCATCTATCAGAGCACGAGCGAAGGCTCGACTTTTATAGCCGAGAACGACGACTGGCAGGACGAGGGCTCAGTGGTAACGGATGCGGCTAGCCGATCGGGCGCGTTTGACTTCGACCAAAATTCACGGTCCTCGGCGAAAGTTATTTGGCTCGATCCAGGTGTGTATACTGCAGTCGTCCAGAGCACCAATTCGACACGGGGCGTGGTTCTCGTCGAGGTTTACGAGGTGGATTAGTTTTAAGTAGGTCGTTGCTTTAGCTCGACCAAAATATAAATTAGCCGCGAATTACTTAACCGGGGATAACGCAGAGCTCGCGGAGGAGCCTGTAACGAACGCAAAACGATCTGACTTCTGGTTGATTTAGTTGGGCTACCGAGACGCAAAAAATATAGATTTCTCCGCGATCTCCGTGGGCTCTGCGGTTAGCTGTAATCCCAAAAATCCACTCAAGTGAGATCAATTTTTGGCTAAATGTGTCGTTCTACTATGGGTTGAGTGGTGTCTGCGGGTTTCGCCTTGCTGGAGCCGGCCCACCGCTCATAACAAACAATACAGCCTCCCTTGATTATGAAAATGGAATCACATTTCAGGATCCACTTAGTTATACTGACTCTTGTGCTCGCTCTCGCCGCGGCTTTTCGGTCCTATGCGGCTGAGACCGACTCCCGAAGTGATACGGAATCCAGCGACTCGCTGGAGCTATTGGTGGGCGATGAGATACGGCTCTCCTTCCCGGGCGCCCCAGAGTTGAGCGGCGAGCAGCGGATCCGCCGAGATGGCAGGATCACCTTGGCTTTCGTTGGCGAAAAGGAAGTGATCGGTTACACTTCTTCCCAGCTAGAAGATAAGCTGCTGGAGTGGTACGACGACCAGATCGTCACCAAAGAAGTGACCGTCACGCTTCTTTCGTCGACTTTTCCCATCTATGTCCAAGGAACCGTCCTCCAACCGGGCGAGATTATGAGTGACCGGCATCTTACCGCATTGGAAGCAGTCCTCAAAGCGGGTTACGACCCGAAGCAGGCCAATCTCAAGAAAGTGAGAGTCATCCGCACTGAGGGGGATCGCCGCAAGAACTTCAATTTAGACCTCCAAGCCGTTTTGGAGGGCGAGGACGTGGAACCTTTCTTCCTCAAGCCTTCAGACATCGTTATGGTGCCGGAAAAATTTATTTGGACGGGTCGGCGATAGACAGCTGCAAAACTCCCAAGAACCTTCCAGCTCGGCGGCAGTATGATAATCCTCCTCGGCAGCACCGGCTATGTGGGTCAAGTGTTTCAAAAGCGGCTTTCTGACAGATCGATCCAATGGGAGGCGCTAAGCGGCCGCCAATTCACATTCGCCAACAAGGCTGACTTGGTCGGTTCGCTAAAAACAAAAAAAGCCTCTTTCCTTATCAATTGCGCGGGCTATACCGGTAAGCCCAACGTGGATGCCTGCGAGCTGGACAAGGGCAACTGCCTCGATGGCAATGCGATTCTCCCCTCCGTCATCCGCGAAGTGTGCGAGGAAGTGGGGATTGGCTGGGGTCATGTTTCCAGCGGCTGCATTTTTGGCGGCGAACGCCCCGGCGGAGGTGGCTGGAGGGAAGACGATGCCCCGAACTTCTGTTTCCGCCAACCGCCCTGCTCGTTTTACAGTGGGACAAAAGCCTTGGGCGAAGAAATGCTAGGTTGGCGGGCAGCCGATCGAGGAGACGAATGGCCAGCCTGGGAACATGAAAGCGAGGCGGCGGGCTATGTATGGCGCTTGCGAATACCGTTTAACGAGATTGATGGGCCTCGTAATTACTTGTCGAAATTGCAGCGGTACGAGAATCTTCTCCAAGCACGAAACTCGCTAAGCCATCTAGAGGACTTTGTGGAAGCTTGCTGGAGCTGCGTAGAAAAAGAAGTGCCCTACGGAATTTACAATGTCACCAATCCAGG
>MDTA01209169.1_pt1 | contig 10319 bp, 10 predicted proteins | sample 811151 | NCBI WGS metagenome assembly MDTA01 (sample SAMN05326648, study PRJNA326480) | marine metagenome | isolation source: seawater | place: Indian Ocean: South | collected 2010 | reverse complement strand
TTCGTTGTTTTTCAGATGAATTATATAAAAAGGAAGGTGTTAAAATTGTTGAAGATCTTTCTGAATGTGATATTCTTATAGGAGTCAAAGAAGTTCCACATAGTTTACTTGTTTCTTCTAAAATGTATTTTTTCTTTTCTCATACAATTAAGAAGCAGCCTTACAATAGGTCGTTGTTGCAAAAAATGGTAAAACTTAATATACAGATGGTAGATTATGAACTACTAAAAGATAGTTATAATAAACGATTATTAGGATTTGGAAGATATGCAGGAATTGTAGGTGCGTATAATGGACTTTTGGCTTATGGGATAAAATCTGGTCAATATAATTTGAAAGCTGCGAAATTATGTGATGGGAGAGAAGAGGTTGAATCTGAATTATTGAAACTAAAGTTGAAAAAAGAAAAGATTTTACTTACTGGAAATGGACGAGTGGCAAGAGGAGCTCTTGAAATTTTAAACTTATCTAAAATAAAAGAGGTTTCAAAATATGATTTCTTAAATAAAGAATTTGATGAAGCAGTTTTTTGTAGAATTGACACACTCGATTATAATGAGAGGATAGATGGAGGAAATTCTGAAAAATATGATTTTTATACAAATCCTGAACAATATAAATCTTCTTTTATGAAATATGCTAGAGTAACTGATTTGTTTATTTCAGGTCATTTTTACTCTAGCGGATCTCCATATCTATATACAAGAGAAGATGTTAGATCAAACGATTTTAATATTAAAGTAGTTGCAGACATCTCTTGCGATATTGATGGTCCAGTCGCTTCTACAATAAGATCTTCAACAATAGAAAATCCTATTTATGGATATAATCCTTTAACAGAAATTGAGGACGACTATTTAAAGGATGGAATAGTTGCGGTAATGGCAGTAGATAATTTGCCTTGTGAATTACCTAAAGATTCTTCTGAGGATTTTGGAAGAGAGTTTATCGATAAGATATTACCAAGTATAATAGGAGAGGATAATGAGAATATAATAAATAAGGCTACAATTTGTAAAAATGGAGATTTGACCCCACAGTTTGAGTATTTAAGAGATTACTTAAACGGAAACTAGCAATTTTTTAAATTTTCTATTGTTTTTATAGGGTTTTCAGATTTAAACACAAAACTTCCTGCTACCAAGGCGTCTGCTCCGGAGTAGATTAGTTTGGAAGCATTGTTACTATTTACTCCTCCATCTACCTCTATAATGAAATTAGATCTGCTTTCTTCTCTCATTTTTTTTAGATTTTCAATTTTTGTATATGTGTTTTCAATAAATGATTGCCCTCCAAAACCTGGATTTACAGACATGATTAATACCAAGTCAACATCAAACAAAATATCTTTAAGCAAATCAATAGAAGTGTGAGGGTTAACAGCGACTCCTGCTTTCATTCCATTTGTTTTTATATTCTGTAAAGTTCTGTGAAGATGAGTACAAGCTTCATAATGAACTGTTAAAATATCAGCCCCTAAATTCTTAAATGTTTCAATATATCTATCAGGGTCTACAATCATCAGGTGGACATCAAGTGTTTTAGTAGCTATTTTATTTATAGCGCTTATAACAGGCATTCCATAAGAAATGTTAGGGACAAATACTCCATCCATAATATCTAGGTGAAACCAATCCGCTTTACTATTGTTTACTACTTCGCAATCTCTTTGCAGGTTTCCAAAATCTGCCGCTAAAATTGATGGTGCTATAATTATACTCATCGATATTTAATTTTTTTGACAAATTTAAAAATAAAAAAAAGAGGAAAGTTGTTCCTCTTTTAAATTTTTATCCTAAATATGTTTTAAGAATTTTACTTCTGGTAGTGTGTTTGAGTCTTCTTACAGCTTTTTCTTTAATTTGTCTTACTCTTTCCCTTGTTAAGTCAAATTTTTCTCCAATTTCTTCTAAAGTCATCGCGTGACCACCACTTAAACCAAAGTATGAAGAAAGAACATCAGCCTCTCTTGGGGTTAACGTGTCAAGAGCTCTTCTAATTTCTTTTCTTAAGGATTCTAACATTAAATCTTGATCAGGACTAGGGCTTTCATCAGATTTCAATACATCATACATAGTGCTGTCTTCACCTTCAACAAGAGGATTATCCATTGATACATGTCTACCTGTATTTTTTAAAGATTCTTGTACTTCTGTAATTGATAAATCTGTAAGTTCAGCAATTTCTTCGGCTGTAGGTGGTCTTTCAAATTCTTGTTCTAACTTAGCGTATGCTTTATTAATCTTGTTGATAGAACCTATCTTATTTAATGGTAGTCTTACAATCCTAGATTGTTCTGCTAATGCTTGTAAAATTGATTGACGAATCCACCAAACAGCATATGAGATAAATTTAAATCCTCTTGTCTCGTCAAATCTTTGTGCTGCTTTTATCAGTCCTAGGTTCCCTTCATTAATCAAATCTGGGAGAGAAAGTCCTTGATTTTGATATTGTTTTGACACTGAAACTACAAATCGTAAGTTAGCTTGTGTAAGTTTTTCTAAAGCAACTTTATCTCCTGATTTAATTCTTTGTGCTAATTCTACCTCTTCTTCGGGTGTGATTAGATCTACTTTAGCGATTTCTTGTAGATATTTGTCTAGGGAAGGAGTCTCTCTATTTGTTACTTGTTTTGTGATTTTAAGTTGCCTCATGTAATTTTATTTTTATTTATAATTCCTCGACTTATACGATAATATTCTAAGAAAGGTTACACTTATTTCAAATTATTTTTTTTCAGGTTTCGGTAATAGTACCTTTCTAGATAATTTTAATTTACCAGACTTTGAATCAATTGAGATTAACTTAACATCAATTTCTTGTCCTTCCTTTAAAACATCTTCTACATTTTCTATTCTTTTCCAATCAATTTCAGAAACATGTAATAATCCATCTACATTGGGTGCGATGCCTACGAATGCACCATATGGCATAATTGATTTTACCTTTCCTGTATAAATTTCGCCTTCTTCAGGAACAAATGCTATAGATTTTATTTTAGAAACTGCCAAATTTATTCCTTCTTGGTTTGTACCTAGAATTTCAACTCTTCCTAATTCATCTACTTCTTCTATCGATATAGTAGTTTCTGTTTTTGCTTGAAGTTCTTGAATAACTTTTCCTCCTGGACCAATTACTCCACCAATTGTTGATTTAGGAATTTCAAGAATGATAATCTTAGGAGTTTGTGGTTTCAACTCTTTTCTAGGTGTGTCTATTACTTCTGTCATCTTTTTTAAGATATGTAATCTACCATCTCTTGCTTGATTAAGAGCTTGTTCTAATATATCGTAGGAGAGTCCTTCAACTTTAATATCCATCTGACATGCCGTAATACCATCAGAAGTACCTGTAACTTTAAAATCCATATCTCCTAAATGATCTTCATCTCCCAAAATGTCAGAAAGTACTGCATAGTTGTTTGAATCTTTTTCGTCCGATATTAACCCCATTGCAATACCTGATACAGGCTTATCAATTTTCACACCTGCGTCCATAAGCGCAAGTGTTCCTGCGCAAACTGTAGCCATAGATGAAGATCCATTTGATTCTAAAATATCAGATACAATTCTTACCGTATATGGATTATCTGAGGGAATCATTTTCTTTAAGGCTCTTTGGGCTAAATTACCATGACCAATTTCTCTTCTAGAGGTTCCTCTTAATGGACGAGCTTCACCTGTGGAAAACGGAGGAAAGTTATAGTGTAAATAGAATTTTTCATGTCCTTGAAATGTAACCCCGTCTAATCTATTAACATCTTGTAAAGTTCCTAGGGTAGCGGTAGTTAATGATTGTGTTTCTCCTCTAGTAAACACAGCAGAACCATGAGGAGATGATAAATAATCTACTTCACACCAAATTGGTCTAATTTCAGTTGTTTTTCTACCATCCAATCTTTTACCTTCATTTAATACTAGTGATCTTACGGCTTCTTTTTCTACATTATGGTAGTAAACATTTATAAGGTTACTGTCATAATTTTCTATCTCTTCCTCAGATAAGTTTGCTATCCATTCTTCTTTTACTGCTTTAAATTTTGTTGATCTTTCATCTTTCCCAAGTCCTTCTGCTGCAACTGCATATACCTTGTCGTAAGTATCGTTTTTAATTCTTACTTTTAATTCTTCATCATGTGTTTCATGACAATACTCTCTTTTTGGGGTTGAAGAAGATATTTCCGATGCTAATTCAATTTGTACTGCACATTGAACTTTAATTGCTTCATGAGCTTCTTTAATTGCTTCGATCATTTCTCCTTCGGAAACTTCATTCATTTCTCCTTCAACCATTGCTACACTGTCGGCAGATGCTCCAACCATCAAGTCGATATCTGCTTCTTCCATTTGCGCAGGAGAGGGGTTTATTATAAACTCATCATTTAATCGGATAACTCTTACCTCTGAAATTGGTCCGTTAAATGGAATGTCTGAAATAGCGATCGCAGTAGAAGCTGCGAGTGCAGCTAAACTATCTGGAGAAACTTCAGGGTCGTGTGAATTTAATGATATCATTATTTGAACTTCTGCGTGATAATCCCCAGGAAACATTGGTCTTAAAATTCTATCTACTAACCTCATTACCAATATTTCTTGATCTGTTGGTCTTGCTTCTCTTTTTAAGAATCCTCCTGGAAATCTTCCGTCCGCAGCAAATTTTTCTCTATAATCAACGGTTAATGGTAAAAAATCAACTCCATCTCTAGCTTCTTTACTAGATACTACAGTTGCTAACATATGAGTTTTACCCATTCTTATTTCTACCGAACCGTGAGCTTGCCTTGCTAGTTTACCTGTAGAAATAGTAATTTCTCTACCATCTTTTAAGGTAATTTTTTTTGTAATTTCTTTATTCATTTTTTTTCTGTTTTGCCTCTTTGTTGTTTATAAAATAAAAAAGGCAATTTTGGTAATTGCCTTTTTTAATGTGATTTAAATAGTAAATTATCTTCTTAATTTTAAGTCCTTTACTAGTTTTCTGTAAGCTACTACATCTTTTCTTTTTAAGTAATCTAGTAATTTTCTTCTCCTACCAACCATTAACTGTAAAGATCTTTGAGTTCCATAATCTTTTCTGTTGTTTTTTAAATGTGCTGTTAGATGTTTAATTCTTTCTGTAAATAAAGCTACTTGACTGTAAACAGATCCAGAATCTTCTTTTCCAGCACCGTATTTTGTAAATAACTTTTCTTTTTGTTGTGTGTCTAAATTCATATTGTTTTTCTCCTCTGTTTTAGGTTTGCAAATATAGTAATTGTTTTTAAAAAACAACAATTATTATATATTTAAATTATGAGGAGTATATTCGGATTAATTGAGATAGTTTTTCCTTCATATTTTTTCGATCTACAATTAAATCTAAGAATCCGTGTTCCTGAACAAATTCTGCAGTTTGAAATCCTTCAGGAAGATCTTTCCCTATTGTTTCTTTTACAACTCTTGGTCCAGCGAACCCAATTAAAGCATTAGGTTCTCCTATATTTAAATCTCCAAGCATTGCAAAGGAAGCAGTAATTCCTCCAGTTGTCGGATCGGTTAATACAGAGAAATAAGGTACTCCTTCTTCTCCAAGTTGAGCTAATTTAGCAGATGTTTTAGCTAATTGCATTAATGAAAATGAGGCTTCCATCATTCTAGCTCCTCCAGATTTAGAAATAATGATTAATGGAGTTTTTGTTTTTCTCGCATGTTCAATTGCTCTTGCAATCTTTTCTCCCACAACTGAACCCATTGACCCTCCAATAAAATTAAAGTTAAAACACGCAATTACAGCATCTTGTTTGTTGATTTTTCCATAGGCGGTTGTTACAGCATCTGTTAAACCTGTTTTTTTCTCTATAGATTTCAACCTTTCTGTATATTTTTTTCTGTCTTCAAACTTTAAAGGGTCTTTTGATCTCATATTTGGATCTAGTTCAGTAAATTTATTTTTATCAAATAGAATTTCAAAATATTCCTTTGAATTTATTCTGTGATGATGATTGCAATTATTACATACATAATACTGTAGATGGTGCTGTTCTGAAGTTATAATTGTCTTACATTTAGGGCATTTGTACCACAATCCTTCAGGAATCTCTTTTTTCTGATTAGTTTCTGTTGTAACTCCTTTCTTTATTCTTTTAAACCATCCCATATCTAACTATTTCTATTTATGTTATTTAATTCTTCAAAAGATCTTGTTAACCTTTCAATAAAAGTTAGTTCTCCTGCTCTAATATATTTTCTAGGATCATAATATTTTTTGTTTGGTAAATCTTCACCTTCTGGATTTCCAATCTGCGATTGTACATATTCGTTGTATTGTGCAAAATAATCTCTAGCGCCTATTGTGAATCCCCATTGAAGATCTGTATCAATATTCATCTTTATTACTCCATATCCAATAGCTTCTTTTATTTCTTCTGGTGAAGATCCTGATCCTCCATGGAATACAAAATTAACTGGTTGTTTTTTTGTGTTGAATTTTTTCTCAATGAAATCCTGAGAATTTTTAAGAATAATAGGCGTTAACTGAACATTTCCTGGCTTATAAACACCATGAACATTTCCAAAAGCTGCTGCAATTGTAAATTGATCTGATATCCTCATTAACTCTTCATATGCATAAGCAACCTCTTTTGGTTGAGTATATAGTTTGCTGCTATCAACATCAGTATTGTCTACTCCATCTTCTTCACCACCTGTAATTCCTAATTCAATCTCAAGACTCATTCCTATTTTACTCATTCTCTTTAGATATTCCTTACATAATTCAATGTTTTCTTCAATAGGTTCCTCAGATAAATCTATCATATGAGAGCTATATAATGGTTTCCCATGTATTTCGTAGAACTCTTCTCCTGCTTCTAATAATCCGTCAATCCATGGTAGTAGTTTTTTTGCACAGTGATCAGTATGTAAGATGGCCGTAACTCCATAAAGTTCCGCCATTGAATGAACATGCATAGCTCCAGAAATTCCACCTGCAATTGCTGCTTGATGATCAACATTAGACAATCCTTTTCCTGCAAAAAATTGACACCCCCCATTTGAGAATTGTACGATTACTGGAGAGTTGACTTTTGCAGCAGTTTCCAAAACAGCATTTACTGTAGATGTGTTACTTACATTTACTGCTGGTAATGCATAATTATTATATTTAGCATCTGAGAAAACGACTCCAATTTCTTTTCCAGAAATAACCCCTAATTCAAATTTTGACATTTTATTTTTTATTTATTTTTAGATTAACAAAATTAGAAACATTGTTAGTATTTTAGCAATAATTTTGAATAAATTTAAAAACTCAATAAATTTAAGAAAGTGATTAGTAGGAATCAGATAAAATTCGTAAAATCTTTACAGCAAAAAAAATATAGAATTTTAAATAAATCATTTGTAGTAGAGTCTACAAAAAATGTATTGGAAATATTATCTTCTTCTTATGATATATCATATATATTTGCTACATCTTCATGGATAAATTCTAACAAAATCTCTTCAACTTTAGAGATTAATGAAGTTACTAAAAATGATCTAAAGAGAATAAGTGGACAAAAAACTGCATCAGAAGTATTAGCAGTTGTTAAAATGCCTGAATTTCAAAAAATTTTTGATTTTTCTGGTGTTAATATTGCATTAGATAATATTAAGGATCCAGGAAATTTTGGTACAATTATTAGGATATGTGATTGGTTTGGAATTAAAAATATATATTGTTCTAAAAATTCTGTGGACTTATATAACCCTAAGGTAGTTCAATCTACAATGGGTTCAATTTCAAGAGTAAATGTTTTTTATACTGATTTAACTCAGATGATTAATTCACTAGATGATAGTGTCATGGTATATGCTTCTGTAATGAATGGTCATGAAATTCAAGATTGTAAATTATCAGAGAACTCACTAATAGTATTTGGGAATGAATCTCATGGAATTTCTCAAGAGGTTTTAAATTTAACTAATGAAAAAATAACTATTATAAAAAAAGGAAATGCAGAATCTTTAAATGTTTCGGTTTCTGTAGGAATTATTTTAAATAAATTTTGTAATTAGAATTTTCCTTTAAAAGGTTTGTCCCATCTTCTACATTCAAGTGCGCACTCAGTACATCTATATCGTTTAAAATCATATAATTGAAAGGTTATGTAGTTAATTAAATAATCTAATTTGTTTCTTCTAATCCTTTCTAATGGTTTTTCAAGTTCACAAGGACAACAATTATTATAATTTTTATTCTCTTTTTTCTTCCAAAAGTTTAGATTTTTTAAAAGAATTAAAATTAATACATATGAAATTAATGCTAAAGAAATAAAAAGAAAAATATCCATTTTATTAATTTTTAATTAAAATTCGAGTTACAAATCTATAAAAAAACATTAAAAAATGAAAAAAAAGTGATTATTTTGAGTAAATTCAAGTAATTTATGTTATTTTACTCAAAAGTAAAAGACAACATCCATCCATTTGTATATAAGTTGTTAATGGATGAAGTATAAACAGTTTGATCTTTGTCTAATAAATTCAAAATTCCTGTTGAAATTTTAATTTGTGGAGAGAATTTAAAAAACTCCAGATAAAAATCCATTCCAAATCCTATTTCTCCCATAAGATCGTTTGGATTAAGTTTTATGATTATCTCATCTTCCTCAATAATGTCTTTTTGAGACGCTATATCTAAACTGTACTTGATACCAAATAGAACATAGGATCTGAAATTATTATATCTTTCAGATTTATATTTTATATAAAAAGGAAAATCTAATAAAGTAGATTCTACTTTTTTCTTTTCTGTAACGATATTATTTAAACTGTCAGCAAATGAATAAATTAGATGTCTTTCTCCAAAAACTAAAGCGGGTACAAATCTGAAGTCGGTATATCTTCCTAATCTGAAGTTAGAAACTATTCCTAAATTAAATCCTTTCTGATTATTCGAATGTAAAACATATAAACTATCTTGATACATTACTTCAGGATTGTATTTTATATTAAAGTCTAATGAATTAATTCCTAATGTGAATCCAAAATGCATTTTTTTGAAGTCGTATCTAGGAAGATTCTTAGGCATAGGTTGTAGTTGTGCACTTGCCATATTGACAAATAAAATACTGATAATTATATGTAAACTATATTTATTCATTTCAGAACCAAAAACGATTCTTTCATTCTTTTATTGCAACATATAAATCTACTATACCAAAACTTAATGGAATATGTTTACAGTTCTTAAATCCAACATTTTCTAAATGCTGTATAAAATCTTTTCCACTAGGAAATATCTCAACCGAATTTGGTAAGTAGGTATAAGCTCTATTATCTTTTGAAATTAATTTGCCAATAATCGGTAAAATTTTATGAAAATAGATTTAGTAAATCTGTTTTATTGGAAAAGTTTTTGGTTTAGATGGTTCCAAAATAGTAACTATTCCATTTTTATTTAGTACTCTGTACATCTCAGAGAGTCCTTGTTCCAAGTTTTCAAAATTTCTTACCCCAAATCCTGCAGTAATAGCATCAAAACTATTTTCTGAGAATGGAATATTTTCAGAATCTGCAATTTGTAGCTCGATTTTATCTTCAAGACCTCTTTTTTTTATTTTCTTTTTACCAACATTTATCATTCCTTCTGAAATATCTATTCCAATAATCTTTGATTTTTTTACTTTGGAAGCAGAAATAGCAAAATCTGCTGTTCCTGTGGCTACATCCAATATAGTTTTAGGATTATTAGAAAGTTGTTTTATCGCTTTTCTTCTCCAATAATAGTCCATCCCAAAAGACAAGGAGTGGTTGAGGAAATCATAATTAGAAGCGATGTTATCAAACATTTTTTCTATTTGTTTCTTTTTAGAGTCGCTAGTACTATAGGGTGTAATTTTGCTCAAATTATAAAGTTTAAATTATTTGTAATGCTTCCGAGATTAATTCTTCTTTGTCAATTGGTACAACTCCTACTTTTTGACAAACAATTCCTCCAGCAAGGCATGAGATCTTTGAAATATATTCAAAAGATACTGATTCAGATAATAGGAGAGAAGCTACAGAAATAACAGTGTCTCCTGCACCGGACACATCTATTACAGGACCACCATACGCTTGCGTATGAACAAATCCTTCATCAGAATTAATACAAATTCCATCTGAAGAAAGAGTTAGTAAAATTCCTTTTGCATTTAATTCCTTTTTAAGTTTGAATGTGACATTTTCTAATTCAGAATCTATTTTTTCGTTAAAATCTATTTCCATTCCTTCTTTAATTTCTTTGAGGTTTGGTTTAAAGATATCACAATTTTTATATTCTAAGAAATTATCTTTTTTAGGATCGACAATTATAGG
>MDTA01181365.1_pt1 | contig 10319 bp, 10 predicted proteins | sample 811151 | NCBI WGS metagenome assembly MDTA01 (sample SAMN05326648, study PRJNA326480) | marine metagenome | isolation source: seawater | place: Indian Ocean: South | collected 2010 | reverse complement strand
TCGCTCGTTGAAAAGGGGCGCACCCCATCTTTCCATGGACATCAACGAATTGATCGCAAAATGCTTGACAGCTTCATGCGCCAGAGTTATGCCACAACCAATTACATTGGTGATACGAGCCCCGTTCTCTTCCAAAAAAGCCAGGCATTTGTGTGCATCGTGACCCACCGCCACCGTTATACCAAAAATAAATGCGTTCTCGCCAAGATTGATCTTACAGTTGACATCCACCAATTGTTTCTGAACAAGGTACTTTAAAATCTCCAAATTATCATGACGAATTACGTGATGTAAGAATGGTCGCTTTTGATCAGAAGAATCAACCATGTCAAGAAAACCGACTCCGTATGATTCCACCCAGCGATCGATTGTCTCGACCTTCGCTTTCGCGGCCGCCGTGAACAGTTCCTTTTTTATGATCGCAGGCATTATTTTCTTTGCAACCGGTGCATCCTCCATCCGAGCCTTTTTGAGCGCAGCGCCCTCGTCCGCCTGTTCTGATTTGACAACAAGTGCCACTGGTGGTTCAATTTTGACGACAATCCCATCCTGTTTGCGCTTACCGCCTTGCATGGAAGACATGCGGAGGTTGAATGTGGTAACGAGCAAAAGCCAACCTTGAGTTTTATCCTGACTGAGAAGCTGTAAAAAGGAATCAAATTTGGCCAAATTTGGAATAAATTTTTTTACAGCAAAATTTTTTTTCTGTGACATCAAACAGAATAGTTTATTAAGATAAACTCTTTGAAAATGAAAAAAAAAATCGGCAACCGCACGAGACGACTTTAGTACTAATCCGTATTATAGGGCAGAAGACAAGTCGAGGGGTCTAGTGCCGCGGCATGATCTGCAGGAGGTTCTCTTGGCAATAATAAACCTGACCATTCACATCTCGCACGGCGTAAACTTCTGCTTCTGGGTAGTATCGAATCACGACGGCAGAGACATTCGCTTCAACACACCAAACCTGCGTTCCGTAATTGAATGCAGGCCCATACAGACGGAATGGTAAATCCTGAATCGCATTTTCATGATTATTTCTGCTCAGTCTCAAGTCCGACTGAAAACAGTCGATGAGCCCCCCTTCACGCAATTGAACTGTGTAATAGTTTTGCAGCAGGGCATGGGCGTCGACCACAACACCGCTCTGTCCGGTCTGGACGATGGTAACGTGATGTCCACTGTAAAAAGATTGATCCACAGGCTGCAGAAAGAGGTAGGTTGCATACGTAATGTTGTCGTCGTCTTCTCTGACTTGATACAACCCCGTCTCGGTGTTGTGATGGATGACCGTGCCAAATGAGCCCAAGGTGCCCAGAAAGACCCGAACCCCCATTTGATAGTATTGGTCATCAACCGGAAACATCGGCAGGGGAGAGGAAGGGTTTTCAGGCGTTGGGGGCGCAGAAGAAGGAGTGCCGGGTGTAGGTGGTGTGTAAGGAATCGGCGTTGCCCGCAGCTGCCGAAGTCTGTCTTCTTCTGAAATTAAGTTTTCCTCGGTGGATAATTCGATTACGCCATTGTCAAGTCGGATAGCGTAATGGTCTGGTGGAATGTTGGCCGTGTGCAACACCGTCCCAGATTGCTCCGAGCTGTGCAGAACAACACGATCGCCAGCCGCCCAACGCGGCCACCATTCGCCGCCACGCCCTGGCGTACTTGGAGTCGGTGGCGTCTGTACAAACTGGAATATTCCTGGCTGCACACGCTCGTCTCGATTGATCGGAGTTGCTGGCAGAGTGGCACGGTCATCCAGCTCTTCGTAAGCCTCCGCGCTCAGAAACAAGCGCCCAAAGGTGTCGATGGTATTTTGAAGCATGAACTCAGGGCGGATTTCGTGTGTCGTGTACATTGTTCTGCACGTCGGGCATTTCAACGCCGATTCCTGCGCGAACCCCCACCTCAAAATACATGGACGGCAAAAGGTGTGTCCGCACGGCAAACTGACGGGTGGTGCAACAATTTGCTGGCATATTTGACAATTACACTCCTGCTCAAGTTTTTCTCGACCCTGCGCTCGAAGATCCGCCAGCATCGCCTGTGACCGTTGGCGTTCTTGCTGCAGCCTGACTTCAGTTGACCTTTGCAGGTCCTCGTACATTTTCTTCCAATAACGACATTCAGAATGCATGTACTCGGTGTGATTTTGCACAATCTGAGATGCCGGGTCGTCGCCCTCTTCAAAAATTTCTCTGCTGCGTTTGGGCATGGAAGAAGTGTTCAGATTCTTGCCCGCGTTGCTTCTTTGCCCGACATTGGAAAGTGGACCCGTCCGCTCGCCCCAAAAACAAGAAGCCATTTTGACTTTATTTTTTGACACATATATATAAAAAAGAAAAAAATATTTTAAAATTATCTTAATTTTGAGCAAAGGTGAAACACACCACGGGAGTGCGCTCGCGCGCAGACGAACGGGATGTTCATGACACTATTTCACATTACCAACTTTGCCACACCAGAGGAGTACGCGGACTTTACGCGCGATTGGCACTGGTTCGTGCAGAAAAGAAAACACATGTCTGTCAGCGAATGCAAGTGCCCGTTTTTGCAGTGCTGCCTGAGCAATTTGAGGTACGACGCCAGGGGCATTGAACGCACAGTCCCCATAACAGAAATTCTTGGGTTCGAACCATATGAAATGGCAATGGAATTAGCGCTGGCTTGTAACAAATCTCTCAAGTTACCAGATGACATTGCCAAGAAAATCATCTGGAAATGGCTGCAGGAATTACACATGCACGCGGATATTCTGGATCTTCGTTTTCAGCACTACTGTATGAAGAGGGAGGTGATGGAGATTCAGAATGAAATCGAAAATTTCGAAGGAAACAACCATGACCTTATTTGTTATGGCGCCGGAGGATTGGGACATTACAACATGAAGTAGCGATAGTATATTTGTGCTTCGTATTCTGTCAGTATGCATGAACTGGTTATTAGCTCAGATATACTCAGCGTCAGGAATCCAGAAAGTAGAGAACGACCTAGAGAATCAGTTGATTTTGGCAGGGGACAGCAGTAAGCAAGATGTAAGGAATGATGCAAAACAGGAGCCTCTGCCCGTACTACGACCAAATATCGCGACAGAACAAAAGAATTATAATATTTTCCGGCCGGAACTTGGCGCACCGCCTTGTAAGTGTAACGCGAACGAGCATGGTCAAAGTGTGTACCCGGCCAATCTCAACTGCGCACCTCTATTAACATCAGCAAGTTTGGAGCTGTGATTTTGGGTTGCGTACTGGAAAAAAGGATTTCCATCACAACAATACCACGTTGTGAAGACGCAGATTGTTGGTAGAGAGGAAGATCGGGTGTTGACTGGACCCTCGAATGGAAGCGGCTACAGAGAGAGCCAGCCACAATCGAGCATGATGGCTAGCTGGGAAAGTTTTTTATTGACAGATTAAAGTAACGCGCCACAGAAACAGCCATGGTGTGTTCAAGTTCTTCTCGCGCGGCATGCGGGGCAGTTTCCACACCCAGGCGGACGCGGAGCGTTGTTATTGTTGGCTTGATTCGGACAAACGTTCTGCGCACAAGGCGGATAGGGCGGGTAGGGATACTGCGGGTTGTAAGGCACACTTTGACCGTATACGGGCGCGTTGCTCGTCATGATTTGCCCGTTCGCGCCAACAATACTGCCAGGGGGCACCACAGACCCAGGCGGTAGCATGTTTCCGGCTGTTATTGGTACAGGCATTTGCGCAAACAGGCCCTGGGGCTGCTGGGGCCTGTCATCTCTAATCAAAGACATGTGTTTATTCGCATATCAGACGCACACTTATATACGTTACACTGTCTGCATGTAATTTTACCCAGTGTTGATTCTGCATAGTTCAAGACTATAGTTGGTGCAATAAATGAGCTATGCGCCGTGCGTTTATTTTCTCAGTCTTGTTGCCGGAATACAAGTATGCTTACATCTGAGACAAAGCCAGTCTGCCGCTATTCCAATGAGCTGCGTGCTATTATTTGAAACAAAAATGATAGTGGATATTTTGATAAAGCCGTCGCAAGAAATTTACAGCGAATATCAGGCCCTATTTGCGATGATTTGTTGGATTGTATTGAATGCATTTTTTCAGAGAGTGTACGTGGAAACGAGTTTTTACTGCGCACTGTCCTGGTTTTTACTGGCACCGATTGCGGTTCTTGAAAGCGCAGACATAATACTGAAAGTAATAAACAAACAATTCTAGAGCCGCCTGTCCAGCATGCTTTCTGCTTTTGAAAGTCACTGACGCTGTCGCGGGTGATGGCCTGCATACGGTGCTGTTACTTGTACCTGCACAGGTCAATTGTCACCTGCTTCTGAAAGTCACTGGCACTGTCGCGGATGATGCCCTGCACAAGATGCTGACTCCACAGCGCCCAAAACGGGATCTCGCCAGTTTCCACATTGTGTGACGTGTATACAGAGCCATCTTTCATGTAAACCGAGCGCGAAAAGATGGATATGTGATGTATGAGCGGCACTCCTGTAATTTTGATGAGCTTGTATTCGCGATTCCCAATCACAAAGCTCTTTCGAATCGTATTGGTCTTAATAGTAGTTTTCATAATTGTTTTCAAAATTTTTGGGAGTTTTACGGCAGATTTGTATGTGGTTTGCACGTAAAAAAGCTTGTTTCGATTCCGCAACTTCATTGGTATTTCGTACTTATCGATTTCTGGATATGCGTTTTTGTTCGTCACAAGCGTCGAGCGGCTGCTCTTCCAGGCTTCAACTTGGTGTGTCCTGACCCAGTTGACTGTGATTTTGCGCTGCAGCTTGTCGTCGTGTAAAAATGAGCGAATGTTATCAGAAAAAGGGCACTCGATCTTTTGCACTTCTTTAAAAGAAAATGACAGACAATCGCAGCACACCCATAGGAGCGACAACAGCAGAAATTGTGTGGCACGACTGGACATTTTTGCAAAAGCGCAAATCTTATTTATATAATAATCTGCACACAAATAAGCATGCGCTGCAAAAAATATAGGCCAGCCTCTCGGATGAGTTGTCCGACTCCGAGGCACGCTTTCAAGAGGCTCGTGCGTCTGAACAGGGTCGTGAAGTTTTGAAGCAAGGCGTAAAGGGCACCGCTATATATATGATCACAAAAAAACGCTTTGTGTACGGCTAGCGCGTCTCTTATTTTGCTATTATACATGGGCCCACCGCGCACAAAAATAGTGTTTTTACGCACACTTTGTCTTTTGCTCCTGTGTTGGCTCAACGATTCTAAAGTCGCACAAATACAGTATCACTACTCGGACGCGTTGGGGTTTGATGCAGATGCATCTAAAGAATATACGTTCAATTTTGAACCGCTACCCAACCGGAAAACTGCAGAGCTCTTTCTTTGGCTGCAAAAAAGCCACGCAATTCAAGTCGAAGGAGAAGCAGAAATCACAGTAAAAATTGAAGGGTTAGATACTATTTTCCTGCAAGCTCATGATCAAAGGCATGTGGCGTCTGTGTTAGTGAATACGACGAGAGACGACAAGATTGAAAGCAAAATTAATAACGAAACCAATCGCGTCCTGTCGAAAGAAAAGCCAGATAACTTTTGGAGTGAATTTAAATACATAACACTAACGGGAAAGTCGGTGGCCCTCACCAACATGGCGCTAGCGTACTATAAAGAAAACCAAACCCGCCAACTGCATGTGGAATGGAATTTCGAAAACAGCAGCATGTTTTCCAAAACAATGAGCAATACGTTTACAGCGTTGAAAGTAAAACACGATTCCGAGGACCGGAGAATCAACAACGGCTTGATCAAAGACGTGCAATGGCGGCACGACAAAGACGAGATATATTTGCTGCGACAAAACCAGTACCAAGCCGAGGGGAATTTGTACGCAAACAATTTAGACAGTCTGTACTTTGATGATGAGATACAAACATGCCATGTGCAGCGTTTGAACACCGAAGTTCGTTTTGAATGCGAAAAGGGACATTATAAAAACGAATTGGATAGCTGCCAGAAGTGTGAAAAGGGCAAATTTAAGCCCAATGTTGGAAATGAAGAATGCCAAGCATGTCCAGCTGAACATGGGACAATAGAGGAAGGCTCATTCAAATGTAAAAGATGCCCGGCAGGCCGTTAATTGGACACAACCTTATCTCACTGTTTTGAATGCGAGCCGGGATCGTACAGAGATAATACAGCCTCAAGTGACGAATGTACACAGTGTCCTGCAGGCACATACTCGCCAGATCGAGCCGCGGTCTCGGCATCCACGTGTCGTCTCTGTCCCAACGGAACAAAATCAACGGCCTCGGGTATACACGACCCTTCGTTGTGTACTCGATGTCCACAGGGCGAGTATTCAATCGACATCAGAACAAGCTGCAGGCGTTGTCCTGAAAACAAGACAACATTTGGCGATGGAATCGGGTATTCCGAAGACGACTGTTACTGCCAAGAGGGCTTCAAACGGTCCACCACCACATCACATTGCGAGGCGTGTCCGCGCGGGACCAAGGGCACTGACATCAACGCCTCGCACTGTGTCGATTGTGGCTACGGCGAATTCCAAAACCAAACTGGTATGTCAGTGTGCAACACTTGTGCCAGTAATCAGTATAGTGCAGGCGAGGCCGAAGAATGCGATCTATGCCCGTCAAACTCAGATGGAGGTTTCAGAAATAGTCACATCACAAACTGCACATGCAACAAGGGCTTTACTGGCCCAGACGGGCAAAATTGCTCGGCATGTATTGCTGGGACGTTCAAAAACGTCTCCGGAAGTAGTGGTTGTGAAGACTGCCGCGCGTCGACATTTCAAAGCGAAGCGGGGAGCACTATGTGCATGGCATGCTCCTACGGCAAGTGGTCACATAAAGCAGCCGACATATGCGAAGCTTGCTACGGAGCCAACTCAGGTGGTTATGGACTCAAAGACTGGACAGAATGCGAATGCAACCCGGGGTTTTTTGCATTCATTTCTACTGACAATGATAAACAATCCACTGATTGTGAACCCTGTAGTGCGGGAACCTACAAAGCCTCCTTGGGGTACAATATCAACTGTGACAACTGTCCCATCGGTTCTTACTCAAATGTCGAAAATCTGACAAACGCATCGGGCTGTCACCCTTGTTCAGACACCCAGTTCTCACCGGAAGGTAGCTCGGAATGCTCCGAATGCCGCGATTTCTCTACCTCACTCAATATATATGGAACGGCGGATGATTGCGAGTGCAACGCGGGCTTCTTCGAAAACACATCCAATTTATGTGAGGGATGCTCTACGGGTAAGTTTAAACAAGACATTGGGAACGCAGCAGCGTGCTCACTTTGCCCTACCGGAACAGCATCAAACAAAGAACGTTCAACGTCGGTTCTAAACTGTTTGAACTGTTCACGGACCGAATTTGCACCAAGGGGGAGCAGCAAGTGTCAGGCATGCATGCCAAACACACAATCCGCACATGCCAGGGGCACAAAAGAAGATTGCCAGTGTAATAGCGGCTGGACAGCGCCCATGAACGGACAAAATTGTTCCGCGTGTGAGCGTGGGACCTACAAAGTTGGGATTGGAGCGTCAAGATGTCTTCCATGTTCAAGTGGAAAGTACTCGGACACAGTCAATGCCACCTCAGCAGATTTTTGCTTGTCGTGTCCCAAGTCGACCTTTGCACCACAGGGTAGTGCCAACTGCTCAGAATGCCAGCCGTTCTCGGACTCGTGGGGGGACCGGGGGACTAAACAAACATGTAAATGCAACAGAGGGTTCACGGGCAGGGATGGCGAGACCTGTTCAGGATGCATTCCAGGGAAATACAAGATTGTCATCGGCGACCGCCCGTGCAGCTATTGTTTGACAGGGACATACTCGGACAAATGGAATGCTAGCAGAGCAGACACATGCAAACCTGCTCCAAAAAACAGCATAGTCATCAACAATGGTACATCATTCAAATGTGTAGAAAACTACCATCGGTACGATCAGGGTAAAACCTCCTTCTGTCTGCCAAGCAAAATGCAGACGATTCAAGTGGCTGTCTGAAAATGAATTACATGCATTGCCTCTTTCTGAATTTTCATATACCCATACGATCTCATATATATGTGTTGAAGTTTCAACCTATTGTGATCACAACCAGTATGCACTTTCGGAATTTTTTTCTGCTTCTGACCTTACCCTTTCTGGCGCAAGCAATGGTCCCACTGGCCCCCTTGCAACCGATGCGACCAAATCGACTCCACTTACTCCGCATGAAAATTGACTACGGAACTGGCTACGACCCTCGCAACCGACCTGTAAAACAGCAAACTTTGAACGGCGACAGCATCGACTATACACAGAGTCTATCACTGTCACAGACATCGCAGCAAGCTGATGTGGCCCCGATGCCTCTCGAGAAATCGATCGCCCTGGCCGGTAATGCAGTGCAAACACTGGAGGTGCCAAATCACACGACAGACACCCGAGTCATCCACGACGGCGTGATCATGCTGAAGCTGTGTTTGGACGTTTCAAACACTGGCCTCGCGAGCCAAGTTGTTCAGGGCATCCGGTATTGCTCATCGGGATACGACCCCCAAAAACGGCTGCGAACGTAAAGTAAATTAGGGAGTAAAAATTGGAATTATTTAGTCAGCCACATTTGGCACGTGAGCACTAAAAATTTTAGAAATATTTAGTCAACTACATATGGCGCGTAAGAATAAAAAAATTAAAAATAAAACCAAAAAATCCCAAAATCAAAATCACGAGAATCTTACGACCTCAGGTGGTCATGGAGGCCCTGGCCGCTGAAGTCGATGCCAGCATCATACCACCGCCGAAGGACAATAGCACGTTTGGATTCGGCACCGACAGGTATTACGACCACGCGCTGATGGATTGCAGTGTGAGCGCTGAGGCTTTATTTGGTAGCGATGACAGTGCACTTCTTGCGCACGAAGACGACGACTGTCATTGCTTCGCCGTTCCACCCAAAAAAGACCCGCCCCCCAAAAAAGTGCACATCTACAAAGAGACATGCATTTTCAAACGCCAACTCTTGATGCCCGTGTCACCCGACGAACAATGCGAACTTGAGGCGAGGAAAATTTTGAAACAGGCCTTTGTGACCTGCATCGACCCCCTTGCACTGAAAGGCGACGAAAACAGCTCGAAACTCGCTGACATTATTCTCTCAAAATCCAACTATGATGTTTTGGAAATCACGGCCATTGAGAACACGACACTGCAAACGATGTTTGCCGCTTTCAAAGACTGTTACGACATTCACGCAGACCCGATCACTGTATACCACGGGACGTCGATTGAAAACGCCAAATACATTACCGAAGGCGGGTTCAGAGGTGTCATGTCGTCCCGTTCAAAGTATGGAAAGGGGATCTACGTTTCGACAAATGTGTGGGAGGCTGGGGCTTATGCCGCCCCTGACCAGGAGCATTTTGTCCAGACAGTTTTGGTGGTCAGTTTTCACAAGGGAGCGACGGTTTTGGGCACGCCCGACATGGTGCACTTTGGCGTGGATTTTTACGGCAATCAAGTGCTTACTTCAATGAATCAGGCTGGGAATATTTTTTGCGCTTCGCGGGAGAACCAGCTTTTGCCGACCCATCGCATCAAGATGCGTTTCAGACGGGAACACAAAATGACATATGCGCAGAACCGCCTTGTTCAAATTTTCCATCCGACTGTGTTTGACACCGCTATGAAGGCCTGGCACATCAAACCGAACCCCTCCAGTTCCAAGACTCAAGATACCCCTAGCTCCGCAGAACGGGAATCACATTATGGGTTCAAGTTAAAGGATCAGGTAACTGTTGCCAAGCAGTATCAGATGTTTGAATTTTGCAATGGACAATCGGGAACGATTGAGAAAATTATCAAAAGAGAAGACGCGCAGGGGCACATTGTATTTCTTGTCAAGATGCACAACTCCAGTTATGACGACATTATTGCCAGAGAAAACAAAAAAAGAATGGAAATGTGTTTGCCGGTGTATTCCAACTTCAATCCTACTTGGCTTTTGTGCAAACGGAATCAAATTGTACACCGAGACTCTGCAGGCTTGAATCCGAAAAGGCAGAAATTAGATCAGGTGTAAACAGCCGTTTGTTTTGTTTTTTGAAAATTCATGATAAACATGAATATGCACCAAAAGCCAACGGGATTCGAGTAGTTCCCTCTGTGGGCCACCTACAACGCCAACAAAAAACTCATCACAGTCACTATACGCAAAAACGCCTAGGCCACTTGATTCTTTCGCGCCCGGAGCCCGTGCCAGTGACGTACGGCATCAACATCTTCCTGACCAACGCTTCCTTGCCCATCACACCCCCCGCGCTGGTCCTGTCCCTGGA
>MDTA01008412.1_pt1 | contig 10319 bp, 10 predicted proteins | sample 811151 | NCBI WGS metagenome assembly MDTA01 (sample SAMN05326648, study PRJNA326480) | marine metagenome | isolation source: seawater | place: Indian Ocean: South | collected 2010 | reverse complement strand
ACAAGCCAAATCCTCCAAACATAAGGGTCATATTATTTTTTACTCCGTCTAAAGCCTCTTCTATATTGTTTACAACTTTATTAATCATATTTTAAATTTTTTATTCAAATTCATTGTTTTCATTATCATCAAATACCGAAGTACAATCTAATTGTTCGTCAACAGAAGATGGAATGCTAAATTTTTCAGAATAATAATCTGTTATCATAGAATCCGCATATACCTGTTTCATATACTCAGCAAAAATTGGCAAGGCCATATTTGCTCCTTGTCCATATTGAATTGTTCTAAAATGAGCAGACCTATCTTCACAACCTGTCCAAACACCTGTTACTAAATTGGGTGTTATACCCATAAAATAACCATCGGATTGGTTTTGAGTTGTCCCTGTTTTTCCTCCCATTTCATTTTTAAATCCATATTTATATCTCAATCTTACTCCTGTTCCCATTTTTTTTTGCGCTGTTGGACTATAAACTCCATCGACTACACCCTGAAGCATTCTTACCATTATATTAGCTGTTTTCTCGCTCATTGCCTCTTGAGTTTTTGGTATAAAGTTTTTCAAAACAACTCCGTTTTTATCTTCAATTTTTGTAATAAGAATTGGCTCTACCCAAATCCCTTTATTTACAAAAGTAGAATAAGCTCCAACCATTTCATAAACAGACAAATCAAACGTCCCTAAACAAAGAGATGGAACGGGCAAAATTTTGGATGTAATACCTATTTTTTTTGCCAGATCAACTACGGCATAGGGACCCAGCTGTTTCATTATAAAGGCTGTAACTGTATTTATTGAATTTGCTAGTCCAAATTTTAACGTTAATGTTTGATTAGCAAATTCATCACCAGAGTTTTTTGGAATCCAATCATTTTCTAATCCCCACCTTTTTTTATCAAAAACAACCGGAATATTTGGTATTTTATAACAGGGAGAATATCCTTCTTGTATTGCTAAAGCATATAAGAAGGGTTTAAAAGTAGAACCAACCTGACGCTTTCCTCGTTTAACATGATCATATTTAAAATATTTATGATTAATCCCTCCAACATAAGCTTTTACATCTCCTGTTTTTGGGTTCATACTCATAATGCCTGAATGAATAAAGAACTTATTATACCTAATGGAGTCATATGGTGATAACAATGTGTCTATTTCTCCATCCCAAGAAAACAAGTTCATTGGAACTTTAGTATTAAAAATTTCTTCTATTTTTTCTTCTTCGAAACCGGCCTTTTTCAGTTTCTTATATCTTTCAGAACGCCTCACAGCTTGTTCCATTATTACTTTTATTAAACTATCATTAAAATCTTCTGGATATGGAGCATTAGGATAGCCTTTCCAATGTTCGTAAAAATCTTTTTGTAAAGAATAAATATGTGTTTTCATTGCTTCTTCTGCATAAAGCTGTAAACGTGCGTTTATTGTTGTATATACTTTTAAGCCATCAGTATAAATGTTGTATTTAGAACCATCAATTTTAATGTTTTTATTAGCCCATTTTTTTAATTCTAATCTTAAATACTCTCTTAAATAAGGAGCTAAACCTTCGCTATGATTTGGTTTTTTAAAGTCTAATGTGATGGGAGTTTTCTGTAGTATTTGAAACAAAGAATCTGAAATAAAACCATATTTATTTAATTGAAAAAAAACTATATTTCTCCTTTCTTCTGTTATTTCTATTCTTCTATTTGGATTATACAATGCTGGGTTTTTTAGCATCCCTATAAGCATTGCTGATTCTTCAAGTGATAAATTCATCGGGGTTTTATTGAAATATATCTGTGCTGCAGATTTTATTCCTACTGCATTATTAACCCAATCGAACCTGTTTAGATACATTGTAATGATTTCTTCCTTTGAATATCGTTTTTCAAGTTGTGTTGCGATAACCCATTCTTTTAATTTTTGCATTACTCTTTCTATCCCTATGCTAGGTTTTTCAGTAAATAACATTTTTGCTAACTGTTGAGTTATTGTGCTTGCTCCTCCAGAACTTTTGTTTCCCATAATATTTCCTGAAAGAGCTCTTAAAAATGCTCTCCAATCTATGCCTGAATGATTATAAAAACGTATATCTTCAGTAGCTATTAAAGCGTCTATTAAATGTTGAGGTAATTCTTCATACCTAACTCTTGTTCTATTTTCAAAAAAATATTTTCCCAAAACTTTACCATCTTCTGATATTATTTCTGTTGCTAAATTATTATTTGGATTTTCTAATTGGTCTAATGTTGGTAAATCGCCATAATAACCTTTAGCTGTTAATTGAACTAATATAAATATTAGAATAAATGGGCTTAAAACAAATATCCAAAGCAAAAATCGTATGGTTTTATTCATTGTTTTCTGAAATTATTAATCCTAGGCCTAAAATATGATGTAGTACTTTTATCTTTTCTTCAGCTCCATATCTCATTGCTTGTTCAACATCTAGTTTGTAATTTCCTTTATTGATAAACTGTTTCTTCTCATCAAAAATATATTTAAATTCTCTAATATTACTTATTCCAGACCCCATCCACTTTCCTTCTTTATTAGAAAGGGTAATCTCAATGGTATCCTGATGTGTTCCTCCTAGAAAAAGAAATAAATTCTCATATTCATAATCAACCGAATGTCTTACTTTTAAACTTAGGTTATATTTTTTAGTAGTGTCCAAAATAGAATAGTTAAAGGTTAAAACGCTATCTGTATGCCATTCATTTTTATCTAAAGATTGATATGCTTGAAACACATTATTATGACATGAAGTTACAAGAAAAAAACAAATAATAATTATGATTTCTCGCATATTATCTTCTTATTTTTTTGTTTTTATTCGCTTTTGCTTTCATTTTTTTAAAGTGTTCTCTTCTCTGTGAACGATTTCTTTTTTCCTTTTTTCCTTTTTGATCAAACCTATTAATACTCTCCTGTCCTATTAAATCTTCATAATTTAAATTAACAGTATCTTCTTCAACTATAAAACCACTAAAGTTTTCAGGAAAAACTCCTTTTTCATTTAATTGAATTATTTTTTTAACATTATCCACTGATATTTCTAATAAATCTGATGTTGGGACCTCTAAGTTTAAATAAAACAAGACCCTCTTAAAAACATCAAGTTTTACAAATTTTGCTGCTCCTGCTTTTGATTTTAGCTTAATTTTAGAACTTGGAAAGTCTTTTAATGCCTCAGTATAACCATCAAGCTCAAAATTCAAACAACATTTTAGTCTTCCGCATTGTCCAGAAATTTTTTGTGGATTAATTGCTAATTGTTGATATCTAGCGGCAGATGTAGAGACAGAAGGAAACTCTGTCATCCATGTAGAGCAACAAAGCTCTCTTCCGCAACTTCCAATACCCCCAATTTTGGCAGCCTCTTGTCTAGCTCCAATGTGACGCATTTCAATATTAACACCAAATTGAAACGAATATTCTCTTATAAGAGATCTAAAATCAATGCGTTTTTCTGCTGTATAATAAAACGTTGCTTTTGTATTGTCTCCTTGAAACTCAACATCAGAAAGTTTCATTTGAAGATTGTAGCGTTCAATAATTCTTTTAGCTTTTTCTAAAACTTTATTTTCGTTTTTAACTGCTAAATCCCATTTTTTTATATCGTTTTTAGACGCTATCCTATAAATCTTTCTTAACGGTTTTTTTTCTCTGTCTCTGTTCTTCCTCGCAATCTGTAATGCAACCAATTCTCCTTTCATAGATACTTTTCCAATATCATATCCTGATTTTTCTACCTCTACGACAACTATATCTCCATTTGTTATATCAATACTTTTATCATTTATATAAAAGTCTTTTCTGTCTCCTTTAAACTGAACCTCAACCAAGCTATCATTCTCTGATTTTGGCCCTTCTATTTGGTACAACCAATCAAATACTCCACTTACTCCACAACCCCTGTTTTCTGAAACTTCACATGTACTACAATCACCACTTCCACAACTCATAATTTTATTTTATTTTAACGCTTCGTTCAACTTTTAATAACTTTGTCATTTGTAAAGATAATTCAAAAAATAAAATTTTAGCATTTGCATTTCTATTAATTAAACTTATGCTTTTTTCTAATTTTTCAACAATTATAACAATATTATCTTCATGTACAAAAGATCTGAATTTTGAAATAAAATCTATTTCTTGTTGATTTATTATTAAAAGGTTTTTGTCACTAAAATTAAAAATCATGCATTCTCTAATAATTTTTATTGCGTAATATAAAAGCTCTATTTGTTTCTTATTGCCTTTTGCTCTTATAAAATCTACCCACTTTGATATGCCAACCAAATCTAGCCTATATGCTAGCCTCATCCAAGAAGAAAATAACTCAAATAATTCTGTAGGATGTTTTTTTTCTTTTATTATTTGACTTATTTTTCCAAAATTATAATTCGTTTTAATGCAAAGTCCTTTTAATTTTTTTTCCGTTATATTTTCTTGATTAAAATATTTAAGTGCATCTTCAATCGTAAAACTATTTACTTTTATTTTTTGTAGCCTTGATTTTATTGTAGGTAAAAGTTGTTTCGTTTTTTCTGAAACTAACAAAAAAACTGTCTTTTCTGGAGGCTCTTCTAATAGCTTAAGTAATCTACCTGAAGTTTGTAAGGCCATTCTTTCAGGCATCCAAATCAAAAAAACTTTAAAGTTCGCTTCAAAATTCTTTAATGCTGCTTTTTTATATATAGAAAGGATTTCTTCTGAATATATTGCTCCGTTTTCACCTATTTTGCTTTCACTTTCTATTTTATTTATCCATCTATTTAATGATTCATAAACATTGTTTCTTATAAAATCACGCCAAGAATCAATAAAATAATCACTAATAGGCTTTGTTTTAGTATTTCTTTTTATAACTGGAAAGATAAAATGAAGATCTGGGTGGGATAATTTATTATATTTTACACAAGAAGAACATTTTTGGCAAGAATCATCGTCTAATCTTTCTAAACAATTAATATATCTAGCATAAGAAATTGCAAGAGCTAATTTTGCATTTCCCTTATTTCCTGAAAAAATTTGAGCATGAGCAATTCTTTTTTTTCTTGCCGATTGTATTAACTGTTTTTTTACAATTTTATTTCCTGGAATATCTTTAAAAAGCATTTAGATAATTTATGTCAAATTTAAATAAAATGTAACAATGTATAGTATTTATTTTATTTTTGCAAAATGAAAGATATTATGAAGTTGACATTAAAAGACAAAAAAGTCCTAATTAGAGTTGATTTTAATGTTCCTTTAGATAATTTTTTTAATATTACTGATGATAGTAGAATTATAGCCGCCTTGCCAACTATCAAAACAATTATTTCTAAAGGGGGAAAGGCTATAATTATGTCCCACTTAGGTAGGCCTCAAAATGGTTTTGAAAAAAAGTATTCCTTAAAACATCTAGTAGATCACTTGACAAGCTTATTAGAAAAAAAGGTTATGTTTAGCAAAAGTTGTATTGGAGAAAATGCAGTTAAAGATGTTGCAAAAATGAATAACGGAGATGTTTTATTGTTAGAAAATTTGCGCTTTTATAAGGAAGAAAAAAGTGGAAATGAAAAGTTTGCAAAAGAATTAGCAAAATTAGGAGATGTTTATATTAATGATGCTTTTGGAACTGTTCACAGAAATCATGCTTCAACATCGGTTATTGCTCAATTTTTTCCTAATAATAAATACTTTGGTTTATTACTTAAAAAGGAAATTTATACCTTAAACAAAGTCTTAACAAATAATGAAAAACCTTTTACGGCTATTATTGGTGGTGCAAAAATTAGTGGTAAGATTGAAGTTATTAAAGCTCTATTTAAAAAAGTGGACAATTTAATTATTGGTGGAGGTATGGCATATACTTTTATAAAAGCATCTGGTGGTAAAGTTGGTAATTCTTTGGTTGAAAATGAAAAATTAAACTTAGCAAAAAACTTAATCAAGCTAGCAAAAGATATCGGCATAAATCTCTTATTACCTGTTGATTCTGTAAATGCTTCAAGTTTGAGTAATAATGCAAAGACTAATGTTTCTAATATTTATTCTATTGAACCAGGTTTTATGGGTTTAGATATTGGGATAAAATCAATTAATAAATTTTCCAAGATAATAAAAAATTCAAAAACAATAATTTGGAACGGCCCCATGGGTGTTTTTGAAATAGATAAATTTGAAAATGGAACAAAAGAAATTGGTAAAATGATAACTTTGGCAACTACTAGTGGTGCTTTTTCATTAATCGGAGGGGGAGACTCTCTTGCGGCAGTTAAAAAATATAACCTTGAAAAGAATGTTTCCTATATTTCAACGGGAGGAGGAGCAATGTTAGAATATCTAGAAGGGAAGCCCTTGCCTGGAATTGTTGCTATTGACGATTAAGGTTTTTTATACTTTCCTTAATTTTTTTTTTGTTTTTTTCTGTTTTTTTCAATAATTCTTGTTTATATTCATGTATTTCTGGAATTATCAGTTCAGAAACATACTCAAGCTTGTTAAACAGCATCGATTCTTTTTTTGTTTTTTTATTAATCAAATCATAGTTCTTTGCCATGGTTATCAAAAAACTTAAAATAACAACCATCTTTAACACTCCAAAGAGAGATCCAAGAAGTTTACTCATAAATCCTAAGGCCAGAAATTCAAAAATCATATATAGTATGTGTCCAAACAATTTAAATACAATAACTGTTGCAAAAAAAAGCAACACAAATGTTATGATTGGAATAAATTGTTGTTGAATTTCAAAAAATTGATTAATTTTTGATTCAAAAAAAAAAGAAAAATTTATTGCAATATATAATCCTGAAATTAGTGCAATAATACCTATCACTTCCTTTATCAATCCATTCTCAAATCCTTTTACCAATCCATAACCCAGTAGAACTGATATTATAATATCTACATAATTCACAGGCATAAAGATATATTAAATAGTTTATTTTTGCTTCATGAATAATTTGGAAAAAAAATGGAAAAAACTTATCTACCAGCTAGAGAAACAATTTAATGATGAAATGTCATTAAAAGGAATTTTATATTTAATTGGCATTCAAGAACTTAATTTTGGAGTAAAACGATTTAGCAGGGAAGAAAAAATTAATGTATTACATATTGCCACATGTAAATTGTTGAGTAAATATGGGTATTATAAATTTGACGGGGTTGATGAAGATGGTTGGCCGCATTATAAAGAGATAAAAGCACTTGAAAACTTATCTGATAACGACCAACAAAAATTAATAAAAGAAGCTATTATACACTATCTTAATTAATCTCAACTACCTTTATAACTGTTTTTTCTTTTAACAATCTAATAATATTTGATCCTGTATAAATCTCATTTCCTGCAATTTTTTCAACATCAATCTGCAAAATTGCTTCTAAATCATAGACAAATTCAGCCTGACCGCTAGCGTCTGTTATTGAAGTTTTTCTTAGGCTTGTGTCAGCAGGAGAGCCCTGAGAACTTATCATTCCATCATTATGCAATGTTACCGAAGCTCCTGAAACAGTACTTCCATTAGAATTTTTTACTATAACTATTCCAACTGTTTCTTTGTTTTTTTCACAAGAAGAAAACCCAAAAACAAATAGCATCAAGGCACAAAATAATATTTTAAATTTAAAAATTCTATTTAACATAGTTGTTGTTTATTTGTATTTTAGCAAATATATACAAATAATTACAATGTTAAAACGTGTTAAGTTTTTACTTAAAGAAGTAGATAAATTTAATCCTAAAAAAAAAGAAGAAATAGAATTATTTCGTTTAAAATTTTTAGGTAAAAAAGGGGAGATAAATAAGCTTTTTAAGCTTTTTAAAAATGTACCAAAAGAAAATAAAATAGAATTCGGAAAAGCAATAAACGAGCTTAAAAAAAACACCCAAGAAAAAATTATCTTTTCTAATAGTCGTTTTGAAAATGTCGTTTCTGTTCAAAAAATAGACGCAAGTAAACCGACAAGCTTAGATAATTTAGGAAGTAAGCACCCTATTTCTTTAATACAAAAAGAAATCTGCTCCATATTTGAGAAAATTGGATTTAATATTTCTTCAGGGCCTGAAATTGAAGACGACTGGCATAATTTTACTGCATTAAATCTGCCCAAGGAGCATCCTGCAAGAGATATGCAAGACACTTTTTTTATCCAAACAGATCCAGACATATTGTTGCGAACTCACACTTCATCTGTACAAGTTAGGTATATGCAAAAGAAAAACCCTCCTATTAGAACAATATCACCTGGTAGGGTTTTTAGAAATGAAGCTATCTCTTCTAGGGCCAATTGTTTTTTTCATCAAATAGAAGGGCTTTATATTAATAAAAATGTAACTTTTGCTGATCTCAAACAAATATTAATATATTTTGCTAAAGAAATGTTTGGGGAAAAAACCGAAATTAGAATAAGGCCATCATACTTTCCTTTTACAGAACCATCTGCAGAAGTCGACATATATTGGGGGTTGAATAACGAAATAGATTATAGAATCACTAAAGGGACTGGTTGGCTAGAAATTTTAGGCTGTGGAATGGTTGATCCCGCTGTTCTTGATAATTGTAAAATTGATTCTAAAAAATATAGTGGATATGCTTTTGGAATGGGAATTGATAGAATTGCTATGTTAAAATATAATGTTGATGATTTACGCTTGTTCTTTGAAAATGATGTTCGTTTTTTAAAACAATTTTCCTACTTATAAAATTTTACATTATTTAAAACTCCAATTATAATTGTCTATATTTTCTACACAATATCTTAATAAGTCTATAGCTTCTCTTACATCTTTTTTGTGTACCATTTCTATTACTTGATGTATATGTCTTGTTGGAATTGAAACCGCTCCTGTAATACTTCCACCAGGATTCATTCTTTGAATTCCTGCTGTATCTGTTCCTCCCGCGGGTAAAATTTCTAGTTGTGTTTTTATGTTTTTCTTCTTTGCAATTTCTTTCATATATGAAACCATGCGGTAATCACAAACTGTTGATGAATCCATAACCTTTATACACGCGCCTTCTCCTAGGGCAGAAACTTGTTCCTGTTTTGTGCTTCCTGGAGTGTCCCAAGCAATTGTCGTATCTAAACCAAATCCAAAATCTGGATTAATCTCCATTGAAGAGACGTTTGCCCCCCTAATACCTACCTCTTCTTGTACGGTAAAAACTCCATAAATATCATATGGCGGTTTTTTTTTCATTTCTCGAAACATTTCAATTAAAATAAAAACTGCAACCCTGTTATCTAAAGATTTACAATTCAGGCAATCCCCCATTTCAATCAATTTTCTATCTCTCGTAATTGTATCTCCAACAGATATTATTTTCTCTAAATCTTTTTTACTTCTTCCTGTATCAATAAAATAATCTTTAATTTTTGGTACCTTTGCCCTATCCTGAGAGCTCATCAAATGAATAGGTTTTGAGCCCATTACTCCCATAATATCTTCTTTGCCGTGAATAACTACTCTTTGTGCTGTAAGTGTTTTAGGATCAAAACCTCCAAGCGTATGGAAATAAACAAACCCCTTGTCGTCTATATGAGTAACAATAAAACCTATTTCATCCATATGAGCTCCAATCATAACTCGCTTTTTTCCCTTTCCTTTTTTTATAGCCAACACGTTCCCCATATTGTCTATTCTTATCTTATCAACTAAAGGTTTCACTTCTCGTAAAACAATTTCTCTTATTCTTTGTTCGTGTCCAGGAGCTCCTGCAGACTCACAAAGTTCTGACAGTAAATTTGTGTTTATCATTTTTATTTTATTTTACTTACTTTCATCATATTTGTCATTCCTTTTTTTTGAGCGGGCATACTTGCTATATTTACTACAACGTCATTCTTTTTTAAATAGTTTTTGTTTTGTAAAATGTTTTTTGTTTCTTCTATTGTTTGATTTGTTGTGACCCACTTATCATAATAAAACCCTTGTACTCCCCAAATTAAACTCATAGTGTTTAATATATTGTGATTATTAGTAAAAGTATAAATAAAAGCATGAGGCCTAAAACTTGATGTTTTAATAGCACTAAATCCAGAATGTGTTAAGGTAATTATTGCTTTTGCCATTGTTTTTTCTGCAACAAAGCATGCTTGAGAGCATATTGCGTTAGATATCAATCTATCACTGCTTAATAAAGGCCTTTTTTTAATGTGTAAAGATATGTTATGTTCGCTTTCCTCAATATTTTTAATAATTTTCCGCATTGTATTTACGCTTTTAATAGGATATTTTCCAATTGATGTTTCTCCACTTAACATTAACGCATCAACGCCATCAATTACCGAATTGGCCACATCATTTGTTTCTGCCCTTGTAGCTGTT
>MDTA01167435.1_pt1 | contig 10320 bp, 11 predicted proteins | sample 811151 | NCBI WGS metagenome assembly MDTA01 (sample SAMN05326648, study PRJNA326480) | marine metagenome | isolation source: seawater | place: Indian Ocean: South | collected 2010 | reverse complement strand
GAAGTACGTGGTATTAGAGCTGGTTGTAAAGTAATGAAGACTCGTTACGCAAAACCGTTTGAAGGTGTACAGGTAAAGATCCCATACGAAACAGGTATGAATCCTTACAGTGGACTACTTGAACTTTTTGAGAAAAAAGGACTAATTGTAAAGTCAGGCAATAGACTTGCATATACAACATTAGATGGTGAAGAGTTACTTGACTATCGTAAAAAATGGACTGGAGAACTTCTTGATAAAGTAATGTCAGACTACCTAATAAAAGAGCAGACTGGGGTAAATACCGAGGAAACTGCTGAAGAAGTAGTTGAAGAGATTACCGAGGAGTAGACTATGGAAGAAAGTCAAATTGTAGACATCTGGATGGTGTTTAAAGATTCAGTTGATCCTAAAAAGATTGAAACTGTTGCTGAACGTTTTGTTGATGTATGTGCTGACTATGGCACTACTGATGAAGCATTTAGAGATTCACTAGGTCATTGTACTGATTTAGATAATGCTATAAATTATTATCTTGATGATGAATGGGAAGACGAAGATGATGACTACAATAACGAGTGGGAAGACTAAATGGGTTGGTACTCAGAAGTAAGTAGAGATGTTGGTAAGATTCCAAACGCTGTTGCATTTTTTGAAGCAGAGCTAGAAGAAGCAAGAGTAGAGTGTAAACTTAGTGGCAACTTAGAGCGAGCTTCTGCGTCTATGCCCGGCATTGTTGAGCATCGTTTTAATCAATTACAAGAGATTGAAGCGATACTCAACTATTTAAATATTGAACTACGGAGATTACGTAGTTCTTATTTTAAAAAATATCTTGAAAACTATCAACGTGCATTATCAAGTAGAGATGTTGATAGATATGTTGACGGTGAAGCAGATATTGTAGACTATGAAAAAATTATCAACGAATTTGCACTGTTACGCAACAAATGGTTAGGTGTTTTAAAAGCACTTGATCAAAAACAATGGCAAATTACAAACATCACAAAATTACGTGTTGCAGGAATGGAAGACGCCACTCTTTAGTCACTACAGTTAAATGCGTATATAAATATCATTATGAAACGCATTGTATTAGTGACAGGTGGATTTGATCCATTACATTCAGGGCATATCGAATATTTTAAAGCGGCTAAAAAATTAGGCGATCAACTTTGGGTGGGACTTAATTCTGACGAGTGGCTTGTAAATAAAAAAGGACAAGCATTTATGCCCTATAAAGAACGTTTAGCCATTATAGAGAATTTACAAATGGTAGATAGAATTGCTGTATGCTATAACGATGCAGAAACAAATGATGCTTGCGGTGCAATTCATCATGTAAAGTCGGTTACTCCTATGAATACAAAGATAATTTTTGCTAACGGAGGCGATCGTATGTCTGGCAATGTTCCTGAAGAAGATATGTATAAGGATGATACAAACGTAGAGTTTGCTTGGGGAGTTGGCGGTAACGATAAGAAAAATTCTTCTAGCTGGATTTTACAAGAATGGAAAGAACCTAAGACACATAGGACATGGGGGTATTACAGAGTGTTACACGAAAATGGAACTGAAGTAAAAGTAAAAGAGTTGACAGTAGAACCAGGAAAAAGATTAAGTATGCAAAAACATGAAGAGAGAAGTGAACATTGGTTTGTAAGTGAAGGTACTGCATATGTTTATACTCTAAATGTTAGTAGTGATGCAGAGTTACGTGGTATATATACAGAGCACCAAAGTTTGCATATACCTGTCGGCGAATGGCATCAACTTGCAAACGAAACTGATAAACCATTGAAAATTGTAGAAATACAATATGGTACAAATTGTGTGGAGGAAGATATTGAAAGATTATAAACTTAGAGTGTTCATAGGATATGATAGTAGAGAAGATATAGCATATGAAGTTGCAAAACATAGTATTGAAAAAAATTGTAAGTATCCAGAACAACTAGAGATTATTCCGTTAAAATTAAAAGAATTAATTAAACAAGGACATTACACAAGAGACGTAGACCCATTAGCAAGTACTGAATTTACATTTAGTAGATTTTTATTACCTCATCTTTGTGATTACGATGGATGGGCTTTGTTTATCGATTGTGATTTTTTGTTTTTGACAGATGTACGGAAATTATTCCAAATCGCAGATGATAGATATGCTGTAATGTGTGCCCAACATGACTATACACCTAGTGCAGAAACAAAAATGGATGGTAAAGAACAACATATATATCCAAGAAAAAATTGGAGCAGTATGGTTTTATGGAATTGTAGCCATCCGTCAAACAAAGTTGTCACAAAAGAACTTGTAAACAATCCGGATACTACAGGACAATATCTTCATAGATTCAGTTGGTTAGATGACACAGAAATAGGTGTTGTATCACATGAATGGAATTGGCTGACAGACTGGTATACTGAACCTCTTGATGGAGCACCTAAAGCATTACACTACACTGAAGGTGGTCCTTGGTTTAAAGAATATGAACGTTGTGAGTATGCTATTGATTGGTTATTAGCAGAGAAATCTATGAACAGGACCAATAAAAAAGCAGAGAAAGAAGCTCATAAAAATACGTTCGGTCCATTTGATAAACTAAACAAACAAATGGGTGAACTTCTTCAAGATACAATAGAATATACTATAGATCCTGAAGGACATTATTATGGGAAAACTTTGAACATAGTAAAAGGAAAGGCAGAAAAAATTATGAGTGAGAAAATTGCGGCAATAGATAGTACCGGCGGATTTTCTAATCCAGACGGATTGCCTTTTGATCCAATATTGGCAGAATTTGTCAAAGGATCTGGAGGTGTTTGTAGTAATTGGGATAGAGAAAAAGATACAGATCGTGCTATGGTCATTAGAGGTTTAGGGGGTGGTAGCAGAAAAGCTCTTCATCATTGTTGGAAGACAGGTAGGAAATATTATGCTATAGATACAGGATACTTTGGTAATATAAAAAACAAATATATTCATCGTATAACAATGAATGGTTTACAATATACTGGTCCAATAAAGGTTAGAGATAATGATAGAGCAAAACGTTTTGGGTACAAATATAAAAAATTCACCCCAGGTGAGAAAATTTTAATATGTCCACCTAGTGTAAAAGTAATGCAAGTATGGGGTGAAGATTTAGATGTATGGATAGAAAAAACAAAAAAAGAAATTGCAAAATATACAAGTAGACCTATAGAAGTAAGATTAAAACCTAGTAGAAGTGATCGTATTTCAACAAAATCTATACAAGCCGCCCTTGCTGATGATGTACATTGTCTTGTTACATATAATAGTATTGCGGCAGTTGAAGCACTTATAGAAGGTAAACCTGCTATCGTGTTAGGTAATAATGCGGCAAGTGTAGTTGCAGAAACAGACATTTCAAACATTGAAGCACCACAGTATCCAGATAGAGATACAATGGAAGCATTTATAAACAACTTAGGTTATTGTCAATTTACGACTGAAGAAATGCGTAGCGGATTTGCCTGGAGAACTGTTAATGAAACTAGTGAGCTATCTGAGTGGCATCCCACCTCAGAATAACAATCAAGAAAAACCATTAATTTTACAATACATGGTTAATGGTGTTAACCATGTAGGCGATTATGGAATAGCACATGTTGGCATGAATCTAGTGGACTGCGATGTCGCTTTGTTACAAGGATTCACTCATCCAAACGGAAAAGATTTGCCTCATCTGAAATTACGCACTAGAGTTGTAGAACATCAAGCACGTATGGGCAACCGAACATTAATAGCTGATAGTAATCTTTTTTTATATGCTACACCAAAAAATACTCCGCACCATTATCTAAGATATAGTTATGATGGTGTGTTTAAAAACACAGGATTTTATTTTGATACAGATATAGATCCGTCACGTTGGAAAATGTTAAGTAACGATCTAAACATAGAATTAAAAGATTATAGAAAAAATGGCAGACATATTCTTATACCATTACAAAGAAATGGTGGTTGGAGTATGCGTAATATTCCTGTAATGGATTGGCTAAAAAAGACTATTAGAGATATTAGAATGTTCAGTGACAGACCAATAGTTGTACGAGGACATCCAGGAGATAAAAAAGTACCATTATATCTTAAACTCGAAGAACCAGGAGTTACTATAAGTCCAATAGGAAAAAATATTTTAGAAGATTTAAAAGATGCCTGGTGTACCATTACATATAATTCAAGTCCTGGTGTAGTAAGTTTAATAGAAGGTATTCCCGTATTTGCAATGGATCCCGATCCTAATTACAGCCAGTATCATCATGTTGCAAACACAACATTTAAAAGATTAGAAGATCCAAAAATGTTTGATAGACAAAGATGGATAGAAAGTCTAGCAATGTGTCATTGGAAATTTGATGAATTAAAATCTGGCAAGGCTTGGGAATTTATGCGTAATTATGTACGCCAATAATTTTCATTCCTATTAGATACCATAATATCTGACTGCTTACTTCTTCCTGTATTCTTACGATCACCCTTCATATGATCAATCCATTTTCCTAATTCTGTATTGATTAAAGGATGTCCTCCGCCACCTGTTTTTGCTTCTTTTAAGTACATATGTGCAGAATAATCTAGAACATTCGGATGTCTTTGTTTCATACGATTAAGTATTTCCCCAAAAACATAACTATCATGCCATTCTTCCATTAGGAAGATTCCGTTCTCCGCATCTTCGTACACACGTTCAAATTCACGTAAAAAATCTTGACATATCGGATCTTTTAAATTCATACCATAGAATCCACACTCTGGCCAAGTTTGCGATCCTTTGCCTCTACCTACATAGGTCAACCATTTATCATCGGGAAGTAGATTAGCAAAGTCCTTATGGTCCCAATAACTATGAACCACAGTATCTGCATCCATCCAAACTAGCCAATCCTCTGCTTTAGTAGCGGCATCAAATACCGCATATGTCTTATTAGCAAATCTTATTGCGTCCCATTTAAATTTTTTATGCCAGTCTCTTGGTCTTCTTGCTTTAATATTTTCTGGAGGTATACCATTAGCTCTTGGATCGTTTGCATGAATATCTTTAAAATAATTTAATTTTTCTAGAACAATATCTGCAGGAATTATACTTATGTTTTGTTCATCAGGATTTATAGGTTTGCATTTTTCTGCATACACTTTAAGTTTAATATCAGTGTGGACATGCTCAGCCCAACTATCTAAAAAACGCTGTCCATATAGTTCTAATCCCGGCTGATGGAAAGTAGTAACCACAGTTATCTGCTTCATGTTATATCCTTTGTAAATAGTATACTGGAGTATTTACGTATGATTTTTAGTTTGTGGACAGATTATGGCGCAATGAATAGTAAGCCTGTATTTCAAGCATTTGAAAAAAGTTTGAAAGATGCAGGTTGTACTGTAGTGCATAATTCACTAGATGCAGATGTAGCAGTAATTTGGAGTGTGCTATGGCACGGAAGAATGGCACAAAATAAAAAAGTATGGGACCAATTCCGTAGTGCAGGTAAGAAAGTAATTGTCTTAGAAGTTGGTGGTATACATAGAGGTCACACATGGAAAGTTGCACTAAATGGTATAAATGGAGAAGCATATTTTGGGCCAATGGGACAAGATAATACTCGAGCTAACATGCTAGGCATAAAATTAAATGATTGGCAACGTAATGTAGACGGAGATATTATTTTATGTTGTCAACATGAAAAGAGTCATCAATGGCGTAGACAACCACCTATGACTAAATGGGTAAGTGAAGTAATAGATACCATACGTAGCTACACAGGCAGAAGAATTATTTTACGTCCTCATCCAAGAAATTTACTTACTGCTATAGAACATGAATGGCAAAATGTAATTAGACAAACTCCTATGCATGTAGAAGGAAGTTATGATGATTTTGACTTCAATCCTAGTAATGCATGGGCTGTAATAAGTTGGTCAAGCAATCCAGGACCACAAGCAGTGATAAAAGGAATACCTGTGTTTACAGGTCCAGAAAGCCTTGCATATCTAGTTTCAAACAAGGATTTGAGAGATATAGAAGAGCCAAAATACTTTGAAAGACAAGATTGGCTTAACAATTATGTTTGGACAGAATACACAATAGAAGAAATAGCCGCAGGAATTGCATTTAATCGATTGACTTCTAAGCTATAATCAGTTATATTAGTAGTATGGATAAAGTATATACAATAGAACGTTGTCTTCAAATATTAGCCGGTTTTGATCAATATCATGAAGTAAACGAAAAAGAATTAAAATCTAGTGACGTAAATCTAATAAGAAGTTTAGGCAGACAAGTTCTGCGAAAAACTCCTTTGACCGATAGACAATATGATCTAGCAATTCAAAAATTCAACGATTATTTTCATATATTATTTGAATTTGGTATAGATAAAACAGCTACTGAAAATTTAGATATGCCATTACGCGAGATAGATCGCAGTAAATGGGTGAAAAAAGTTAAGCATAATGACGAAGATGCTTTAGGCGTAAGATTTACATTTAATAAAAAATTAATAGAAGTATTAGAAAAAACAAAAACAAGAGAAAAGGCATATGATAGGGAATCTAAGGTACACTACTTTCCTTATGACGAACAATCTATTTTTCAAGTGTTACAATTACTTGAAGGGAGAAACTTTGAAGTAGAGGAAAGTATACAAAATGTATATAAGGAACTTCTACAAATGAATAAAAATAAAAAAGATTATGTGCCAGGTATATACGGATTAAAATTACGTAATTTTACAAGCAAAGCAGTAGACGTAATGATAAACGATATAGGCGAACCTACACATGACAATTTACCTATTTTCGCCGACAGAAAAAAAATGTACGGGGTAGATTATATAGATGAAGATAATTTACAAGAAAGCGTCAAAAGACTTAACACATTAACAAAAAAAATAATTGCAAGAAAGAACAGACAAATTTTTGTTAATAAAAATACATACAATTATAATATGCTTGCAGAAACAATATTAGAACTTTTTAGATATCCAATTCTTGTTGTTTGTAATGATAAAATAAAATTGAATGATATTCAACCAATATATGAAACTTTCAAAGGCGTATTTCAACAAGATGATTTCACAGTGCTTTTTAGAGAAGATAACACTTCAGCTGAAGGTAAAGAAACAAACGAGTATATTAAAGATAAAAAATTAAATGCACCACTTGACAAAATGTCAAAAATAGTTTATATTAGTGGAGATAAGGTTCCTAAGCCATTGTTGGCAAGTAGTTGGAAACCAAGAACAGTAATATTAAGCGGAAGCAAAATGAGTAATCAAAAACTCAGATCATATCTTACAGAATTTGATTTAATTATACATTACGATATTGATATTAGTCCGTTCCATAGAGATGTAGAAAAAATTTAATGTCGACTTGTAAACTTATAATCGAAGATGAAGTAAACATCAAACTAGAAGGATTAGCAGTTGATATAAGAAGAAAACTTGCTAACAGTTTAAAGTTTGAAGTGCCTTATGCAAGATATATGCCACAATATAAATTAGGACGTTGGGATGGTAAAGTTGCATTTTTTGGTATTGGAGGAAGCGGATATGTCAATCATCTTGACACTATAGTTGAAGTATTAAATAAAAATGGTGTTGAAATTGTTGATATTGAAGATAGAAGACATCCTGTAGATTTAAAGTTTGAACCTATCACACAAGAATATTGGGGAGATACTAAATGGCCAAAAGGACATCCTGCCCAAGGTGAAAAGATAATACTGCGTGATTATCAAGTAGAAGTAGTCAACAATTTTTTACAAAATCCTCAATCATTACAAGAAGTTGCAACTGGCGCTGGCAAAACTATTATTACTGCAACATTAAGTCATCTGACTGAACCTTATGGGCGTAGCTTAGTGGTTGTGCCAAATAAAAGTTTAGTTACGCAAACAGAAGAAGATTATATAAACTGTGGACTTGATGTTGGAGTTTATTTTGGAGATAGAAAAGAGTTAGGTAAGACTCACACCATCTGCACTTGGCAGTCATTAAATATACTGGACAAGAAGCACAAGGACGGAGAAGCAATATTATCATTAGCGGAGTTCTTAGATGGTGTGAGCACGGTTATTGTTGATGAAGTACATCAAGCAAAAGCTGAAGTGCTAAAAAATTTACTAACACGTAATTTAAAGAACGCACCTATACGCTGGGGACTCACAGGCACTATACCTAAAGAGAAATTTGAATTTGAAAGCATACACGCTAGTCTGGGTCCTGTAATTGGAGAAATATCTGCTAAAGAATTACAAGACAAAGGTGTGTTATCGCAGTGTCATGTTAATGTAATACAATTAATAGATACAGTAGTGCATAGAGATTATCAATCAGAATTAAAATACCTAGTCACAAATAGTGATAGAGTAAATTATCTTGCAAAACTTTTGAACAAAGTAAAACAAGATGGAAACACACTTATACTAGTAGACAGAATAAGTGCTGGGGAAATGCTACAAGAATTAATACCAGGCAGTGTATTTGTGAAAGGTGATGTTAAGTTAAAAGATAGAAAAAATGCGTATGACGAAATTAACGAAGGTACAAATCATGTAGTAATAGCAACATATGGTGTTGCGGCAGTTGGTATTAATATACCTCGTATTTTTAATTTAGTTTTAATTGAACCAGGCAAAAGTTTTGTAAGAGTTATACAATCTATAGGCAGAGGCGTTAGAAAAGCAAAAGATAAAGATTTTGTACAGATATGGGACTTAACAAGCACCTGTAAATTTGCAAAAAGACATTTAACACAAAGAAAAAAGTTTTACAAAGAAGCACAGTATCCATTTACAATAGAGAAGGTAGATTGGCAATAATGGTTGACTTTTGGCTAAGTCTTTGTTATACTTAATAAAATTAAGGAATCTACATGCATATATTAAGTTTAGAAAACCAAGCGTTTTCACTTACTAATCTACCCGATGAACTAGAAGATGATGTGCGGTTTGCAATACTTGATAATTCAGACCCGAAAGAACCAGACTTCTTTTTTATCCCACTAATATTTTTAGAATCATTTAGCTCACCTGCAATGGTAATGAATATCAACGGACATGAAATAATGATGCCCGTGGATTGGAGTATTGCAGTTGGTGACAGCCAAACAGGAAATGATATTGAAATATTGCCATTGACAAGTATTAATGATAGAGGCTTTGAAGCTTTTCTTTTTAATCCTTTGACAAGTTTTAAAATTGAATTTGGCAGTATAGAAATTACAAATTTTTATAATGATGTAAAATGGTACTTTCCAAAATTAAAAAACGGACAACTATTAGGTGTACCAATATCAAAAGGTGAAAATCCTTTATGTGCATATTTTATAAAAGATATAAGCAGACAAAGCGAGATGATTGATTACGGAAGTTTGTTATGAAAAAAATAACTATTTTAACAACATTTAGCGATAAAGGATATGAAATCTATGCAAAGCACTGTATTGGTAGTTTGCAAAAATTTTTAATTGATTCAAATGTTGAAGTAGTTGTTTATACAGATACTCCTAGAAATTTCCAAAGTCCTAATTGGAAAAATAAAATATTAGAACAAGAAGTACCAGACTTAACTGCTTTTAAGAAACGTAATGCACATAGAGAAGTTCCTGGAGGTACAAAAGGATTTATCTGGGACGGTGTTAGATTTAGCCATAAAAGTTATGCATGGTGTCATACTGGTTTGAATACTGACAGTGATATAGTAATATGGTTAGATGCAGATACAGAAGTAATAGAAAATATAGATGCAAATTATCTATCCAAGTTTATGCCAGATGGATATGTATCAAGCTATCTTGGACGAATAGGCAGATACACTGAAACAGGCTGGTTAGCATGGAACATGCAACATCCTGACAGCAAAAGATTTTTTGCACGTTTCAAACAATATTATGATGAAGATTTAATTTATAATTTAAAAGGTTTTACTGATTGTCATGTATATGATGCAGTAAGACAAGAGTTTGAAGCACAAGGTATTGCGTCATATAACATAACTAAAGATATGCCAAAAGATGTTTTCAATCAAGCATTCAAAGGTTATATGACACATTATAAAGGCCCTGATAAAACAAACAGGGAAAAATATTATAGTAAAGCTATGCGTAGAAAGATGAAAGGTTAATAAAATGAAAGCAGGAAAAATTTGGGGACAGACTGAATTAATCCATGCAAATGGTGTACTAGAATTTCACCGCATTGAATATAAAGCGGGATTTAAGTGTTCGGAGCACGAACATAGATATAAATGGAATGGCTTCTATGTAGAGTCAGGTAAGATGCTTGTACGTGTTTGGCAGAACGGAGATCAAGATGG
>MDTA01099952.1_pt1 | contig 10321 bp, 12 predicted proteins | sample 811151 | NCBI WGS metagenome assembly MDTA01 (sample SAMN05326648, study PRJNA326480) | marine metagenome | isolation source: seawater | place: Indian Ocean: South | collected 2010 | reverse complement strand
TGGCTTCCGTATTTCTCCGCAAAATCCCCGTAGTGGGGGGTTAATTTGTTGTGAACAGCGGTAGACCAGCGAAACCTTTGGAATTAAAGTTGAAACAGGGCAATCCGGGTAAACGTGCTTTACCTGAAATGACCACAGTCGCGGTGGCTTACGATACGCCCCCGAAACCGCCTGATTCGTTGAAACAAGCTGGGAAAAAAGTTTGGAACAAGATTTGGGCAGGGGCGGCTATGTGGCTTGGCCCTTCGGATGAACCAGCGGTTTTGTTGACTTGTGAGATAGCGGACCAAATAGCGACTTTGAAGCGTAAGTACGCGGCTACTAAGAAACCTGAAATGGCTTTGCAATGGTTTTGGGCTATTCAGAAGGCGCAGAAGGAACTATTAATCGCTTACGGGCAGTTGGGTTTAACGCCTACAGCTAGAGCCAAACTTGGTTTAGTGGTAGCTCAGGTAGCGGAAACCGAATCACGACTACAACATTTCACGCGTCGTGCTAGTTGAAAAAGTCAGTTTAGGCGGCGAGGTCGCAGAGTTCGCGGAAACGTTCGTTAGGCACACACGCGGCGAATTAGCAGGGCAGACAATAGAATTACGGCCTTTTCAGAAAGACATTTTAAATGGTTTGTTTGAACTGGACGAAAACGGGTTGTGGAAGCACCGTCACGGTTTAGTCATACTTCCCCGAAAATCGGGTAAAACAATGCTGATGGCGGCGGCGGCTACTTGGGCTTTGTACGCTTCCGGTGAACCCGGTTGCGAAGTTTACGTAGTGGCAGGGTCTAAAGATCAGGCGCGTATCTGTTATCAGAACATACGCGACGTTGTGGAAGCAGATCCGGAGCTTTCAGAAATATCAGAAGTTTTCAAGGATGCTATAAGCGTTCCGGGTACTGGCGCGGTTTGCCGTGTCTTGTCTTCTGACGGCTCTTTAGCTCACGGTTTGTCGCCTGTGGTTAGCATTGTGGACGAAACTTGGTGCCATCCCGACGCGGAGCTTTACGAAGCTTTACTGTCAGGGTCAGGCGCTAGACGATCTTCGCTTCTATGTCACATAACAACCGCCGGGGTAGGGGAAGGCACCCCGTTATCTAAACTGGTGGAATATGACAAACGTGTAACATCAGGGGAAGTGGACGACCCGACGTGGTGGTGCTACTGGAACCCACCGGACGAAACAAGCGATTACACAGACCCGAAAGTATGGGCGAAAGCCCACCCAGCGTTTAACGACTGGGTTTCCGAAGAATACTTAGAATCGCAGATTAAACAGCTTCCAGCCCCCGAATTTAAGCGTTTACATTTGGCGCAATGGATAGTTGAACGCGACGTTTGGCTAACAGAATCACAAATGGATTTAATCGGTGAAACTGACCCTATAACAGCAGAGGATTTCCCTGTTATAGCGGTGGACGGTTCATGGAACAGCGACGCATCCGCTGTGGTTGCGGCTACAGCAGACGGACGGATCGAACTTTTACACTTGCAGGAAAAACCACAGGACGGCCCGGAAAGCTACAGGGTCAACGTCCCCGATTTGTTGCGCGCTGTGGTAGAAGAAACAGAACGACTAGCACCAAGGGCGGTAATGTACGACAGGTACCTTATCGGACCTTCGATGCTTCAATTAGGCGAACAGGGTTTACCAGTTGTGGAATTTCCGCAAACAGCCCGAAGGATGGTCCCAGCTACTAAAAGATTCACGGATCAGATTTTGGACGGGAACCTTACAATCGTTGAAAACGAACTGGCACCAGCTTTGAAACGACATATACAAAACTGTCGCCTTAAAATAGATCGACTGGGCGCGAGAATAGTTAAATCCCATTCCGCGTCCGCTAAAAAAATCGATGCCGCCGTCTGCGCTGTAATGGCTTTAGATTCGGCGAACGAACTACCAATACCTGACCCCGAACCAACACCGAGGATATACTAAATGGGCATTTTTTCACGCTTCCAAAAAACCGAAACCCGCGACCCTGACGATTTTCCGCCATGGTCGCCGCCTATTTGGAATCAGAACCTTACAGGCGTGATGGTCGACGACACTACCTCTTTAGGTGTCGTAACCTTCTACAGATGTGTTGATCTTATATCTTCGACGATAGCGAGCTTGTCGCTTCACGTTTACCGAAACGGCGAGCGTGTGGAACCAACCCCGCGAATAGTTATCAGACCCAACCCGACAGAAACCCGAATCGACACGTATTCCGCTTTGATGACATCAGCGTTAATGCGCGGCAACGGTTACGCCGTACTGGGAGATTACGACAGGTTCGGGAACCCGCAACAAATGGTCGTCGTGAACCCTGACGCTGTGTCAGTTGACCTGAACAGGGACAACGGGACCATTACATACAAAATAGGCGATTTTACTTACACCCCGCAGGAAATTTTTCATCTGCGGGGCTTTATGCGTCCTGGACACATAGTCGGTTCAGGGGTGCTGGATTTGATGAAACACCCAATGGGGTTGGCTATAGCTGAACACGAATACACCGAACGGGTGTTCTCCGAAGGTTCCATCCCGTCCGGGGTGATATCCACAGAAGCGGACATGACATCAGAAACAGCAACAGAACTGAAACGCGCTTGGGTTAATTCTCACGGCGGGAGGGACAGAACACCCGCTGTTTTAGCTGGCGGCCTTAAATACCAGCCTATTCAGCTATCTAACAGCGATTTAGAGCTATTAGAAGCCCGCAAATGGTCAGCTTCGCAGATAGCGGCAATGTTCGGGGTGCCACCGCATTTGGCGGGCGCACCTTCTAACGACAGTTTGACTTACAACACGGTTACGGAGGACACACGGTCTTTCGTCCGGTTCGGTTTGCGTAACTGGATGGTCAGGTTACAGCAGTCGTTATCCGACGTTCTGCCACGCGGACAATCTGTCAGCATCAGTTTAGGCGACTATCTGCAACCCGACCTGTTAACACGTATGCAGGCGGCGCAAATAGCTATAGACGCAGGAATTAAAACACCGGAGGAAGTAAGAGCCGAGGAGGGGCTAACATGAGCAACAACATTATTGAACGGACGCTTTCACCTGACACGCTGGAAATACGCGAAACGCAGGAAGGCCGGAGGGTTTGCGGTATAGCCGCGCCGTTCGGTTCGTCCTACGATGCGGGTGATTTCGTCGAAACTTTCCTACCCGGATCGTTTAACAAAACGATCAGCGAACGAGGCGAGAAAGTCCCACTATTAGAAGCGCACCGACGCGACGCTATGCCGTTAGGGCGAGCAACACGAATGGAGGAAACCAGCGACGGTTTATACGCTGAATTTCTTATTTCTAAAACGTCACGCGGGGAAGAAGCCCTACAGTTGACACGCGACGGGGTTATGCACAGCTTCAGCGTCGGGTTTTCCCCAGTACGGGATAAACGAGCGACAACAAAAGACGGGCGACCCATGATCCAACGACAAGAAGTCAAATTGCATCACGTCGGTTTAATTTCAGAAGTCCCCGCGTACACAGATGCCAAAGTTTTAGCCATCAGGGAATTTGACCCCGATGACGAAGACTGCGCCCCCCGTTTGTCTATATGGCGGGCGAAACTTTTAATACCCACAACTTAACCAACTAAACTGCTATATTGTAAACACCGCGCCGATTCGCGCCGCCAGTCGTGCTGGCACCCGACATTCACCCGGTGACATAAGCACAAACACGAAAGGCAAATAATGAAACTGCTAGAACAGCTTGTTTCAGAACGCGAAGACGTGTCCAAAACCATGACTGGTATTGTCGACACCGCCGCGGAAGAGACACGCGACCTTACAGAAAGTGAAGAAACGAACCTATCGGAACTTCACGCGCAAGCTGAAAAGCTTGATGTCCGCATTAAAGAACTACGCGACATCCAAGTAGCTAACTTGGAAGCCGCGAAACTACGTGCGGAAGTATCTATCGGAGATGACGACGACGAAGACGATGTAGAAGGCGACAACGCTTTGAAAGTACGCGTTACAAACGAAGCTCTTGTTTACGCCGCAGAGTCCCCTAATTCGTTTTTCCGTGACGTTTACAACTCACAGATGAATCACGACCCGCAGGCACAGGCTAGAATTTCCCGCCACAGCGAAGAAATGAAAGTCGAATACAGGGACGGATCAACCAGCAATTACGCCGGTTTGGTAGTTCCCCAGTATTTGACAGATTTAGCCGCGGAGCTTGCACGTGCTGGAAGACCATTCGCTAACCTTTGCACAGCGCTTCCGCTTCCTAATGATGGAATGACTATCAACATTTCACGCGTTACTACTGGATCAACAGCCGCCGCGCAAGCGACAGAAAACAGCGCAGTATCCGAACAAGACATAGACGATACGCTTTTGTCAGTTGATGTTCGCACAATCGCAGGCCAGCAGGACATCTCCCGCCAAGCCCTTGATCGTGGAACCGGAATCGACGCGCTTATCATGGCTGACCTGTCAGGCGCTATAGCAACTACTTTGGATGACGGCATCATTAACGGTGCTGGAACTTCAGGCACGTTGCTTGGCATTAAGAACATTTCAGGCATTAACGCTGTGACCTACACAGACGGAAGCCCAACAGTCGGGGAATTTTACCCTAAGCTTCTTGATGCTATACAGAAGATCAATTCCAACCGTTACGCTGGACCGGATCTTATAGTTATGCACCCAAGACGCGCCGCATGGATGGCCGCAGGCGTAGACGGACAAAGCAGACCATTGGTGCTTCCTGACGTTAACGTCCCAAGCAACGCTATGGGTACAGGCCCGCTAGCTGGTTACGGCTCAACAGGTATGCAGGTTGCAGGTATCCCAATCGTGACTGACGCAAACATTCAAACTGACGCAGGTAGCGGAAACAACGAAGACAATGTGTTCGTTGTACGTCGTGCCGACATGCTTTTGTTTGAATCAGCAGGCGCACCAATGATGGTTCGCATGGATCAGACACTAGGCGGTAACTTGACCGTCAAGATGGTGGCTTGGCAGTACGCTTGCTTCATTGGCGGGCGCTATCCAGCCGCAATATCCATGATTTCAGGAACTGGTTTAGTAGCACCTAGCTTCTAATCAATCCCGTTTGACCCCACGGGTAGGTTTGCCACCGGGTACCCCGTCCGGTATCCGGTGGTAATCCCAAACAGAATGGAGAAAACATTGTCAACACTATGGGAAAAACAGGCTTCAGCTCGGATTCATAAACCCGAACAAGAAGCCCCGAAACCAGCCGCTAAAAAACCAGCGGCTAAGAAAGCATCAGCGAAGAAATAATGGGATACGTTACGCTATCGGAACTTAAAACCGCTCTGGGAATCTCAGGAAGCACCGAAGACGATTACCTTAATTTGGGTATCGACGCGGCTACTTCCGCTATAGACGACCTTTGCGGGCGTGTTTTCACGCAAGAAACGTCAGCGACAGCGCGCACCTACAGGGCGCAACCCTATTACACGGTGGTGGACGACATTTACACGGAAACTGGTTTAGTTATCAAAACTGACACCAGCGGCGATGGAACTTTCGACACTACGTGGGCTTCGACAGATTACCAAATGGAACCGTTAAACAACCTTCAAAAAGGCTTCCCGTTGCGTAACATCAGGGCTGTGGGCGACTACACGTTCCCTGTGTACGGCGACGGTTTAGCTTCTGTGGAGGTAACAGCGAAATGGGGTTGGGCAAGTGTCCCGAAACCCGTTAAGCAGGCATGTTTGATGCTTTCCAGCCGTTTATACAACCGCAAAGCTAGCCCTATGGGCGTTATAGGTGTCGGGGATTTCGGGCCGGTTCGCATTTCACGATCAGACCCGGATATAGCCGCGATGCTTTTACGCTACGCGCTACCTGCGGTGGCTTAAATGGCTGATTATTCCGCTATACGCGACGGACTCAAAACCCGTTTGGAAACCAGTTCGGTTTTCATACAGGTTGCTGATACCGCCCCCGACACGGTTTCCCCGCCTTGTGCAATAGTACTGCCGGGAAGCCCTGTCGTGGAATACCACCAGGCGTTCGGTAACGGGTTGGAACGGTTCACGTTCACGATCCTCGTTTTAGCGCAAAGGTTCGACGCGGCGGCTAATCAAGATTTGATCGACGGTATGGTCAGCGGAGCTTCTAGCGTACGCGCTCTGATAGAGGGTGACAGGACGCTAGGCGGGAACTGTTCAGACTGTCAAGTCAGGATGGCTTCTACCTATGGTGATGTATCGGTTAACGATGTCGAATATCTCGGTATCGAATTTGAAGTGGAGGTGTACGCGTAATGGCGACCAAAAAGAAAGATTACACGGTGGTGGGAAACCATAACGTTATGGGACACGCACCGGGTGAAAGCTTTTCAGCGTCTATGTCTGACGAGCAGGAACAACAACTAATAGAAGGCGGGCATATAAAGCCCGGAAAGGTGGCTGAATAATGGCCGAATTAATCGGTGGTGCAACTGCCACCATTACAATCAACAGCGTGGACTTATCAGACCACATAACGTCAGCTTCGTTGGAAATATCCTACGATGATGTCGAAACAACAGCTTTCGGGGATGCTGTACGCACCCGGATAGGTGGACTGGGCGACGCTACGTTAAACATCACGTTTAACCAGGACTACGCTTCAAGCGAAGTGGACGCGACGTTAAACGGTTTGGTGGGATCAAGCACAGCGTTTGTTCTTAAACCGACCAGCGGTTCGGTGTCAGCGACTAACCCGTCGTATTCGGGTAATTGCCTTGTTACCAGTTACACGCCTATATCCGCAGAGGTTGGCACATTGTCAACACTCAGCGTTTCATGGCCAGTAACAGGGGCGATAACACGCGCAACCAGCTAATAGCAGAAAAGGGGTCAAAAAATGGCTAAAAAAGGTATGCGATTCGACCTTCGGGTCGTTCACAACGACGAAGAACGGTATGTAACGGCTGGGCCAGCCACCATTGTTGCATTTGAAAGAAAATGGGGCATGGGATGGGGAAAAGCAATGCAGGACGTACATGTGGAATTTCTCGCTTGGGTAGCTCACGACGCTTTACACAAAGCGGCTTTACTGGGCGACGGTCCGGCTGTTAAACCGTTTGAAGACTGGATTAACGGTCTTACTGACATTGAAGTAGTCAACGAGGACGACGAATCAGCCCCTTTGGGTGGGACTCAGTAACGGTCAACATAGCGGCTTTAGCTGTGCGAACGGGGATCAGCCCCCGTGAACTGTTATTGAGCGAACCGGAAATGTTGGACGCAATGTGGCGGGTTATCGAAGCTGAAATAGATAACCGCAGGCAGGCTATGGAACAGGCGAAGGCTAGGCGATGACGCGACAAAAAACTTCATTACAACGCGACCCGCGTTTAAGAAGGACGTTATATTCTGATATCGAAATTTTCGGTTTGGAAGAACTGCAGCGAGCTATGCGCGGTATGCCTAAACAGGTTAATAGACAGGTCCAGCAGGGTAATAAAGCAATCGCAAATCATGTGGTTAAACAAATGAAAACACGCGCAAAAGGCGTTTTTCATGCCCAACAGTATGATTTAATCATCCCGTCATTAAAAGCCGTTCAGGGACGCGTCCCGAAAGTGAGAATGGGCGGTAAAAGGGTTACACGCCCAAGCAACATGGGGGCGCACAAAAGATCGAGAGAAACGGACACTACTTCACGTTGGCCGCCTTACGCTGGACAAATTGTCTACGGCGTGGAATTTGGAGGCCGGCGCGTTCCCAGAGGGTACGACAATACGATGAAATACCCGTTTTTCAGGGGTAAAAAAGGCTATGTGTTATTCCCGACTATCAAAAGGGCGCATGGTTTTATTAAAGACACATTTAACAAAAACATAGCGAAAGCAATTAACAAAAGGTATTAAATGCCATCACCACCACGGACGCTGACAGTTAATTTCGTCGGCAGAACAGACAATTTAGAAAAAGCATTTAAGCGCGTTAACAAGGGTTCTTCGCTGATGTCTGACAGGCTCGCGAAGGGTCTGAAAATGGGCGGTTTAGCTTTCGCGGCTTTAGGTGGCGCGGCTGTAGCCGCCGCCCGGACGCTAGGCCCGATGATTCAAAAAGCCGCCGATATTGAAGAATCCCTGTCTAAAAACAAGGTTTTGTTTGGCGAAGCATCCGTAGCTGTCGAAAAATGGTCTGAAAGAACCACGAAATCGCTTGGTATTTCACGCCGGGAGGCTTTGGAAGCTGTCGGGAACTTTGGTGCTTTAACACACGCTATGGGCATGTCGGGTGAAGAAGGGTCGAAAATGTCTATGCGGCTGGTGGATCTTGCCGCAGACATGGCTTCATTTAACAACGCTTCCCCGGAGGAAACATTAACGGCGATAGCGGCAGGGTTACGCGGCGAAAACGAGCCTTTACGCCGGTTTGGTGTTCTTCTTGACGCGGCGACGTTGAAACAGCGCGCTTTTGAGAAGGGCCTAATCGACAGCACGAAAGAGGCTTTAACACCGCAAACGAAGGCTTTAGCGGCTTATTCTGAAATACTGGCGCAAACAGAAGTCCAACAGGGCGATTTTCAGCGCACCAGCGACGGTTTAGCGAACCAGCAGAAACTTTTAGCGGCCACTTGGGACGATCTACAAGCCAGTATCGGCGAGAAACTACGCCCAGCTTTAACCGCTTTTGTTGGTTTCTTAAACGACGAGGTTATGCCTGCTGTAGCCCGTTTCGCTGACGATCCTTCAGTTAGAAACGCTGGTTTCGGAATAGGCGAAGTTCTTTTCGGAGCTATCGGCGAAGGGATGAACAGCGAACAGAAAGAAGAACAAGGCGACTGGTGGGATAATTTCATAGGACCGCCACCGGGAGCGGCTTTAATTCAACTTGGGATAGATTTTTTCGGCGGTTGGAAAGACGGCTGGGATGCCGCCGCTGTGCAAGCTGACATTCTCGCAGAAGTAGAACGAATCATGGATTTGAAAGCCCGTATTTTCGGACAAGAATTTGCAGATAATTGGTTCGATTCTTTTAATCAACGAATGGACGGTTTCGACTTTACTATCGAAGATTTAGAAGGCGAAACAGCGCCTACTTTTGAACAATTAAACCCGGCTGGAGCCGCACAAAAAGCAATCGACGACGCGGCGTTTTTAGCGGATATGGGATTCACACCACCGACAACAGGTTTAACATCCCAAGACCCGTTAGAAACCGCTACTGGTATGCCTATCATTCCCGACATTAACCCGAATACAAACATGCCGTTTTTTACCCCGCAAGAACAAGATTATTTCGATAAGGCTTTAGGGGCAGGGTTTTTCGGAACACAGGCTGGACCTTCCCAGCGTGGCAAATCGCCTATTATCGGCGACCCTAGATCAGCGGCGTTTCAAGGCGCGGTAGGGGCAGGGGCGGCACACGTAACAGTTAACATTAACGCCCCGGCGGTTACCAGTAACGAAGTCCAAGAAGCTCTAGTAAAAGGCTTTACAGACGATTCAATCGGTATAAGCGACATTTATTTCATCTGATGGCTACCGACACTTGGAACGTACAAATATATTTAAACAGCGCGTGGCGTGACGTTACAGCTAATGTACGCGGAATTAACGTCCAGACAGGCAGGCAACGCACCACAGATTCTTTCAGGGCTGGGCAATGCAGGGTATCTTTAGACAACACAGGCAACGTTTACGGCCCTTTAGCTGGCGGCACGTACGGTACGGCGCAATGGATCAACGCCGAAATACGCGTATCAGTTAACATTAATTCGGCTTCTAACAACACCCCTATTTTTAGGGGAACGATAGAGGACGTAGACACCCTGTATCCGAACAGTAAAGATTCCACGGTAGTTGTGAAGGCTTTTGACGGTTTGTCGAAATTAGCTAAAACGGAGATAACCAACCACACTTTTTCCGCTGAAGTGGGGTCTACACGGTTTACGAACATGCTGAACCTGTCTTCTGTGAACTATCCGGCGCAACCCGGTAGCCCTTCAGCGGCTAACCCGAACGAAAGAAACATAGAAACTTCGACTATTTCAATGGCAGGCGCGACAGTAGCGCAAACAATGACCGTGGCGTACATGGAACGGCTCGCACAATCCGAGGACGGCGCTATCTACTGCGCTCACGGTAGCCCCGGAGGTGCGGCTGTAGGGGCGGCTGACAAAGGAAACGTTTTAACTTACAGAAAACGCAATTCAACGGGTTCAGCTTCAGGTTTGACGTTCGGAGCGGGCGCAGGGACAGCGGCAACAGAACCGCCGTTTACGAACATTACGACATCTTACGGAAACGAGCTTCTGTACACTAGGGGCGTTTACAACAGGGTGGGCGGCACCGTTCAAACATACGACGAAAACGTGTTCGGGCAACCGTCTTACGG
>MDTA01046077.1_pt1 | contig 10321 bp, 8 predicted proteins | sample 811151 | NCBI WGS metagenome assembly MDTA01 (sample SAMN05326648, study PRJNA326480) | marine metagenome | isolation source: seawater | place: Indian Ocean: South | collected 2010 | reverse complement strand
GTCAGTGCTACGGTTATAGCAGCCATACCTGAGCTCAACGCTACAGCCGCCCTTCCGTTTTCAATCGAAGCTACGCGCTCTTCAAAAACCGATGTGGTTGGATTACTAATTCGTGCATAAACATTCCCAAATGTTTGAAGATTAAACAAGCTAGCTGCATGATCTGGATCGTCAAAAACATAAGAACTTGTCTGATAAATAGGAACCGCTCTAGAGCCGGTCGCTGCATCTGGAATTTGCCCTGAATGAAGACATTTGGTTTCAAATCCAAATTCTCTATTTGCTTCTATTTTTTTTTTCAATTGAAAACAATTCTGCTTCTTTTTGAGGTTATCACCTTAGTATTAACGCCCATGAAATTCAAGCCGCCAAACAATCGCGCGTGCTCAATTTTTACACATCGATCCATGACCACTTGAATTCCGTTAGATTCAGCTTCATCTTTAACTCGTTTATTTATAACCCCTAATTGCAACCATAGCACTTTCACCTCTTTCTTCAATAATTCAGGAACCAATGTTTCCAGTGATTCGGGTCTCCTAAAACAAACTACTATTTCAACAGGATAAGGAATCGCGGACAACGATGGATAACAAACTTGGCCCAAAACCCTTTGATAATTTGGGTTTACGGGATATACAGTGTATCCGTGATTTAAAAGATACTTTCCAACAAAATTACTCGGCCGCTGCCAAGTCTGAGAAACCCCAATAATCGCAAATTTTTTAAATTGCTGGAACAAATCAATCAGCGCCTGGTTTTCATTCAATAACTTTTCTCCTTCTAAGGCAACCTCGATTGATATCCCTGATGCTAGTTATGCCCATTAATCCCATTGTTCTCTCGAATTCAGCCTTCAAAATGTTTAGTGCTTGCGAAACACCCGTTTCGCCATTGGTTGCGAGTCCATAAAGGTAGGGACGCCCAACAGAACAAGCGTTTGCACCTAAAGCCAAAGCTTTGAAAATGTCTGTACCTCGACGTATACCTCCGTCTAAAATCAGCTCGACACCCTCGCCAACGGCTCTTCTTACCTCTGGTAAAAGACCGATTGGGGTTACCGCTGAGTCCAGCTGTCTTCCGCCATGGTTTGATAGAATCAAAGTAGAAGCTCCGACTTCGACCGCTCTTTTCGCGTCAGAAACCGATGAAATCCCTTTAATAGCAAACGGCCCTCCCCACAATTTTATCATCTCCTCAGCATCCTCCCAAGACACCGAAAAATCAAATTGATCATGGAGGTAATTGATTAGAGTCATAAGATCAGTGTTGCCCACTGGTGCTCTGTGGCTTACATTAGCTAACTCAAATTTTTCACCCAACAGGTAATTAATCGACCAAAAAGGTGTCAATGAATAATCTAAAACTCTGGCTAAATTGATTTTTGGAGGTATTGTAAGTCCATACCTTACATCCTTTTCCCTATTTCCTTGTGGCGGAACATCTATCGTTAATGTCATACCAACAAACCCTGATTTACGGCAGCGTTCGAAGAACTCAGTAATCAAATTTCTGTCTTTAAAAACGTAAATCTGGAACCACTTAGGGACATCTGATACTGCTGCAACTTCCTCTATACTATAAGTGCTCAAAGTAGAAAGTGAGTAAATAAGTCCAGCTTTTTCTGCCGCTTTTACAACCGCAAGTTCACCATCAGGATGAAACAATCTGGACATCCCTGTTGGGCTTAAGACTAAAGGGAAACTGATATCGCAACCCATTACATTAGTTGCAATATCAATCGAACTAATATCGACTAAATACCTCGGCAATAATTCATAGTGAGCAAAGTCTTGGTTATTATTTGCAAGCGTAATCTCATCATCTGCACCACCATCCAAGTAACCATATATCGGCTTAGGTAAAAACCATCGGCTTGCCTTTCTAAAATCATGGATATTCACGCAGCCACTTGAAAGCCTTCGGCCAAGAGACCTCGAAATGGACAATGATAATTTTCTTATTTTAGCAAGAATAAGATTTAGCCAATTCACAGAAAAACTCTACTATCAATCTTTTCAACCACCTTTGATCCATCGATAATTTTATGTTTCAAGCTTTTTGTGTTTGGTAAGATTTGAGCAGCATAAAATTCCGCAGTTTTAACCTTCTGCTGGTCAACTTGCGCAGCTCCTAATTCTGTATTTAATTTTGAATCCATCAAACTCGCAGAACGGAATATCATCCATGCTCCAAAAACCAAACCAAAAAGATGCAAATAATGGGTAGCAGCGGAATTACAGATCTCTCTATTTTCGCGATTTTCCCTAAGCCAATTTAAAACATCCTTTAAGTCTCCGAGACAGAGACTCATGGAGTTGTTCAAAAACGAAAAGTGATTTTGAGAGAGTTCATTATTTAAAAATGCCTCCATTTCTTCTATGAAGCTGTCAACCGCTTCAAAATTGTCTTTAATGGTTTTTCGCCACAGAAGATCAAGTGCTTGTATTCCGTTTGTACCTTCGTAAATTGTCAAGATACGCGCGTCGCGAACGTATTGGGCGATCCCAGTCTCTTCAATGAAACCCATCCCTCCGTGAATTTGCAGCGCAAGCGACGTAATGTGTTGAGCGTTATCAGTACACCAAGCTTTAACAACAGGTGTTAGGAAATCTGCCCGACGTTGAACAAGTAGACTTTTTTCTTCCTCAGTCTCTTTTTCTGCAATATCTAACAAATGAGCGCAATAGTAAACAAGCGCCCGCATAGCCTCGGTGGTAGCTTTAATTTCCAACAACATTCTTTTCACGTCTTGATGTTCGATAATCTTATCGGATACTGCTGAATTGGGAACTTTTCCCTGCACTCGATTGAATGAGTAGTCTTTAGCAAGCTGATAAGCCGCTTCGCATAAAGCAAGGCCCTCACGACCAACCGCGTGCCTGGCATTATTCATCATGGTGAACATATAAGACAGGCCTTTGTTTTCCTCTCCTATAAGATATCCAATCGCCCCGCCCTCATCACCAAACTGCATTACTGCAGTCGGACTGGCATGTATTCCTAACTTATTTTCAAGTGATATACATTTTAGGTCATTACGTTTTAAAGGTTTGCCATTTTCATCTAAAACCATTTTTGGTACAAGAAAAAGGGATATTCCATGTGTGCCTTGAGGAGCTCCTGGAAGACGAGCTAAAACCAAATGAACGATATTGTCCGTTAAATCATGATCTCCGTAAGTGATGTAAATTTTTTGTCCAGTGATTTTATAGTGTTTTGATTCGGGTATAGCTTGAGTTTTTACATTACTCAAATCTGAGCCGGACTGTGGTTCAGTCAAATTCATCGTACCGGTCCACTCCCCTGAAACAAGCTTATAAAGATACAACTGTTTCAATTCAGGACTTGCATGCGCTTCCAAGGCATCAATTGCACCAGCGGTTAACAAAGGACAAAGCGCGAAAGACATATTTGTGGAGTCCCACATTTCGCTAACGGCGCTTGAGACAACTTTTGGCAACCCTTGACCACCAAATTCATGGGAAACAGACAGCCCTTGCCAGCCTCCTTCCCTAAAAACGTTATAAGCATCTTTCCAACCTTTAGCGGTTAAAACAGTTCCGTTTTCTAGGCGACAACCTTCTTTATCTCCCTCAAAATTAATAGGGTTCAATTTGCTCTTTGCAAATTTTTCAGCTTCTAAGAGAATTAGCTCCAGAGTTTCTTCTGAAAACTCGCTGTTACCATACAAAGAACCAAGTGACTCCATCCCGATTAGGTTTTTAATCACGAACTGCATATCGGCAAGTGGGGCTCGGTAGTCAAGCATACAAGATCCTCTTTTTTTCAAAGAAAACTATCTATAAAATTTACACGAAATTTTTTTATCAATCTAGACTTAACGTTATAAGTCTAATATTCTACGTAACTCTACCGTGGTTGAGTTCATAACTTCGTTTTGACGAGTATCAACACCCAAACAAAGTCTTTGATATACCGAAAGCGCCCAAAGCGGAAAATATTGTGAATACCCATGATATCGCAGGTAGAAAACCTTAGGAAAACCGGTGCCTGTGAAATAACTTTCATCCCAGCGTCCTTGATTGTTTTGATTTTTAATCAAATAGCCGACACCATTTTCAACGGAGGCTGACTTGTATTCGCCTACCGAAAGTAGTCCCAATAATGCCCACGCCGTTTGAGACGGTGTGCTAGTGCCGTAGCCAGCAAAAGAAGAGTCATCATAACTACTACAAGTTTCACCCCAACCGCCATCATCGTTCTGATTTTCCTTAAGCCATTTGACCGCTTTTTGAACGTAGGCCGCCGAATAATCTTCTTTGATCGCCCCAAGTCCTGCGAGCACACTCCATGTGCCATAAATATAATTCACTCCCCAACGACCATACCAGGCGCCATTAGATTCTTGCTCACTTTTCAAAAAATTAAGTGCACTGTTAATGACAGGATGACTTTTTTCATAACCAACCATAGCTAATAATTCAATACATCTAGCCGTAAGATCAGATGTTCCGGGATCTACCAGTGCCCCATGATCAGCGAAGGGTATATTATTTAAGTAATTTGAGTTATTTCCAATATCAAAAGCGCCCCATGACCCATCAGGGTTCTGCATGCCAATCAACCAGTCAAGACCCAACTTAAGTCTTCTACGAGTATCGTCATCCTTCAAATGCGCTCCCGCTCTAAGGAGCCCCATCAAAACCATCCCCGTATCATCTACATCAGGATATTTATCGTTTTCATATTGAAAAGCCCAGCCACCAGGTTTCAACTTGCGCGCGTGTACTGACCAATCTCCATCAACGAATACCTGTCTTCCCATCAACCAATCAACCGCTTTAGAGATATTACTATCGTCTGTTGGAATACCGCTCTCTGCTAAGGCGGACGTTGCCAAGCAAGTGTCCCAGATTGGAGATACACATGGTTGGCAGTAAGTTCCTTCTGAATCGTCAACTATAAGATCTTCCATAGCATTAAGTTGGCGATTCAGGTCTTCATCGTCTTTAGGAACACCCATCAGCTTAAAAGCAACAATTGCGTTGCTGATGGCAGGAAAAATAGCCCCCAATCCGCCGACACCTTTTGAGTGATCTCGCAACCATGATTCTGCCTTTCTTAAAGCTCGGTTTCGTAAGAAATTAGGAATAAGACACTCTGTACTTTTCAAAAATCTATCAAGTAGTATAAATCCATTTTTAAGTGGCTGGCTTGCTTTGAAAAAATCCAGTTTTTCAAGTTTAAGAGGATCCTCTATGAACAATTCGAAGATATTTTTTTTATCATCAACTCGGACAACTGGTTTCTTTGCAAAAATTATCAACAGCGGAACGATTACACACCTAGACCAGTAAGAGACTCTGTTGAGATTAAAAAACCACCAGTTTGGCAGAAACATAATTTCAACTGGCATAGCAGGAACTGTTTTCCAGTTTAACTGGCCAAACATAGCAAGCGTTATTCGTGTAAATACATTTACTGTCTCGGCACCACCATTTTCATGCACCCAACACTTAGCCTTAATCATAAATTCTTCATCGGGACTGTAACCTACAAGCTTTAATGCGAAGTAAGCTTTGACCGTTGCACTAACGTTCCCAGGGCCTCCGTGATACAGGGGCCAACTGCCATTATCGTTTTGTCGAGATAATAAGTATTTACAAATTCCTAATTCACGACTCTTGTTTGTTTTCCCAAGAAATCGTTGAAGAAAAATATACTCTGAGGGGATCGTGGCGTCCGCTTCAAGGTCAAACCTCCAATGACCATCGTCTTTTTGAAAACGTGTGAGGAAGTCTATGGATGAATCAATTACTAGTTGAAGTGGGCTTCGTGGATCTTGCCGTTTTGCAGATCTTAATCGTGCAAACATCGAACCTGCGAGCGATGAAACGTTATTTTTTTGCTTCAAAAGAACAGAATCGTAATCAGGGACTTTTGCCAATTTTGCCGTGCCTTCGTTTATGTTTAAATTACAGAGCCCTTCTGTTCTAATAACTTCAGAGACCTATCTTAAATTCGGTTTTTTTTCCACAAATAATGTTTTAAAACCAATCACGTTTCTGAGTAAAAACTTAGTCTAATGTCAATACGTATCAGTAAATCCTGCAGTTTAGTGTATTGATACCCAAATTGCAAAACAGATTGCTAAAATCTATCCTCTTTCAATAAATTACAAATATAATTTAAAATCGAATCGATTTAACAAATATATGTCTCCAGTCACTCTAAATGCTGAGTTTAATAGATTTGCAAACCAAAGGATTGTATGAAATACCACAGCAAGTTGTAAAAAATGTCTTTATATATCTTAACATTAGCAGTTACTATAGAAAAGAACGTTGGAGCGGAGTACAGAGCATGATTAGAAATATCTTTCCAAAAATCACAACTAGTCTAATAACAGTATTTTTTGCCTATGCTGTTTCGAGCCAAGATTGGCGTGAATCAAAATGGGGTCCGCAAGACACCATCGGTGCGATTAATGAAATAACAGACAAAGAGATCCTTGATGCTGCGAAACTGATAACTAAAGGTAAACGCTACGCGCTAGGAATGGTTACTGGAAAGGACACACCAGCTTGGGGCACTCGTTCTTTCGCACTATATACGGTTCCTCATGGGAATGGCTCCGGAATAACTTACGGCCACAAAACTCGCGTCACAGCAAACGATGACTGGGCTCTTGTATGGATGGGAGTAGGCTCGCAAATCGATGGATTAGGCCATATCGGGATTGATCATGTCTACTATAACGGTCTGTCAATATCCGATATTTACACTCCAGCTGGTTTAAAAAAATTAGGGGTGCATGAAATACCTCCAATGGTAACTCGAGGTATCTTGTTGAATGCCGTTAAATTTTTTAAAAACACAAAACCTAACTCCTTAATGGAGTTAAACGGAAAGGAAATGTTAAGGCCAAACGTGAGCATAACATCAAAAGACATTGAAGCGATGCTAAACGCGCAATCGTTAAGTGTCCAAAAAGGCGATGTGGTTTTAATACATACCGGGTTCATGGAAATGGGCAGCGTGGACAAAAATAAATATTTTGATGAACTACCTGGAATCGATCTCAGTGCCGCAACCTATTTAGCTAAATTTAATGTTACAGCTATTGGGTCGGACACTGTTTGTCTAGAAAAATTTCCTGGGGATTTTGCAAACGGAGACGCATTTCCAGTGCATGCTGAATTAATTCCTAAACATGGTATTTATATACTCGAGAACATGGTTACAGAAGAACTAATCGAAGATGGCGTTGACCGATTTATGTTTGTATTAGGTCAGGCAAGGTTAGAGGGCGCAGTCCAAATGATAATTAACCCAGTAGCTATTCGATAACAGAACTTTTTGAAAATCGAGCGTTTCTCCACCCCCGAAGGGCATTGATTAAATATACCTTGTCAACTTTGATAAGTTCACTTTTTGTAATAATCTTTTCTTTGATGACATTATTCTGGATTAGTTGCGTCCTCATGATTCCAGGGAGCAAACCGCATGTAACCGGCGGAGTGAAAAGCTCTCCGTTTTTCTCGAAAACGATATTCGATATATTAGTTTCTGTAACTTCAGATTCTTGATTGAATAATATAGGCTCAACCTGCGCCGGAACCTCATCCTGCGCCCTATCATATACTTGCCTAAAGTTTGTTTTATGATACAAAAATATATTATTTCTATCGACCGGAGTGGAAACAAATTGGACTAATTGGCTAGGCTCAAAAGGTCGCTCTATCGCAAAACATAGTAAATTAAATTTACCAAAGGTATCAAGTGTTAACTTAAGCCTAGCATCAAAATTTACATTTCGGGACTTTAATTCAGCTTCGATAAAAGATAACGCTATCTTCTCTGAATAATTGATTCCAAAGTAATTAGCAGCCATCTCCATTCTTTTCAGGTGTTTAGCAAGCATCAGAATACCTTTAGGATGTTGCAATTTCATCGTTTCAAATATATAAAAACTTTCATCAATCGCTACTTTTCCTAAAATCCTAGTTTTATAACCGAGCTCTTTAAACTCTGGAATAGGCCTTGAATCCCATACAATTCCTCCTCCGGAACCATAAACTGTTTTACGACTCTCTAAGTCCCTCACTGCTGTTCTAATCCCAACGCTAAACACAGCTTTTCGGTTTGGTTGAATAATACCTATAGCCCCCGTATAAACACCTCGTGGTTTATTTTCAAAGTACTTTATATATTCCATCGATTTTAGTTTTGGAGCACCAGTTATTGAAGAGCAAGGAAATAAAGCATCAAAAATTTCTAACACTGATGCTTCCGTTTTTGCTTTAACGGTACTAGTCATCTGCCAGACCGTTGAATATTTTTCCACCCTAAACGCATCATCTACAGACACACTACCCAATAATGCTATCTTAGATAGATCATTTCTCATCATATCCGTTATCATCAAATTTTCAGCTCTATTTTTTATTGATCTTAAAAGTTTATTGCGACTATCCTCATCAAGCTGCAAGCTATCATATCGAGGCGCTGTACCCTTCATAGGTCTTGTCTTAATATCTGTTCCATCAAGCTCAAAAAAAAGTTCCGGTGAAGCCGATAAAATTTGAAATTCATCGGTATCTATAAAACACGCATAAGGCTCATCGCTAACAATGTTTTTAAAAAAATCCTCCGGCCTATTCAACATTGCTTTAAACTGTGTAGTGTAATTAATTTGGTAAATGTCTCCCGACTCTATTCGTTTTCTTATTTCAACTATATTTTGAATATACTCTTCTAAATTTAATGGAGTTTTCCAGATTGATTTTTCAGTCATGGACGGTTTGCTAAGCTGATCAAATATTTTATAACCCTCAAATAATGCAAAACATACCAATGGAATTCGTGAGGGTTTGCACGTTTTCATCTTGGAATTAAAACCTGGGGACGCTTCGTAGGAAACAAATCCAACCGCATGTAAATTTTTTTCGTTAACCAATTTTTCAACTTTATAGATCAGATCGCGTACCTGACCGATATGCCGTGTTACTAGGACATCCACGGGGTTTTGAAAATGCCGCCATTTGAGTGTTTCTGGGCATCGGAAATGAATTTTTCGTATATTTAAAGATTCCATGGTCTTTTATCAAATTTACTATTAACTGGGCTTACCCTACATTAAGCGATTACCAAATAAGATTACGCCATTTCAAACATGATGTTTGATTTAAGATGACTACTAAATTACACGTAATAATTAGACAACAAATTTTACCAACGATCACGTATTCTAGTATCAGAAATGAATCCGTCTGGGTCAGTAGTTTGGCTCTTTTGTTTTAGCTAAAAACTACCCACACTCGCGTAAGCAATGGGGTAGTTTTTAGGTCAGGCCATCATTTTAGGTCAAGCCATTATATGTAAAGCGCAAAGCTTGTTGCCCTCGGGGTCACGAAGATAAGCAAGATAAAGTGGTCCAAAAGCGCTCTCTCTAACGCCCGGAGGATCCTCTATCGACGTTCCACCATTAGCCACACCAGCTGCGTGCCATGCCTCTACTTGCTCAGGCGACCCGCAGGTAAAACCTATTGTGCTTCCATTACCATGGGTTGCCGGTTGCCCGTCGATAGGGGGCGTTAACCCAAAAATTTTATCATCGTGCACAAACATCAATCGCCCTTTATCATCAACAACTCCCGGGTTCGCGCCAAGAGTGCCTAATACCGCATCATAGAACAACCTGGATTTTTCGATATCGTTCGTACCAAGTATTACGTGTGAGAACATTACAACCTCCTTGTAAACAGTGAAGCCTCGCTCCAATCATACCATCAAGCATCCGTAAAAAACTCTTTATTTTAGTATTCCGTTGACAACTTTTTGATTTATTCTGGCATTACTGAAGAGTGGTGCTCAATAATCAACCAATGTTGATTAATATTTTGATAAACAAACGTAAAACGTGCTCGTGCTGTGGTGCCATCCTCAAAAGTCACCGCATAAATTCCCGAATTTACCGCTAAATTATCAATTACTCGGATATTTGTTTCATCAATTTCAAATCGCGGACCTTTTTGAAGAAAATGGGCAAAGTAATCTTCGATTTCTTCGTGATTATGACGCACAATATTTGATAAGGTAGGAATTAAAATCGCATCAGCTGCATATAACTCAACCACTTTTGTTGGATCTCTAGATTTTAAAGCTAAATTCCATTTGTCAATCAGAACTCTAATCTCATTCATATTTAGATAAACCTTTTAAAAAGCAAAAAAACTCGGTCTCATCTTGATAAGACATAGTTAAAACAAAATTAATATTCTAAAAACCTTCACACCAAAAACCGGTCCATATATGAAAAAGTAGAACGGCCTCTATGCAACTCAATATAGCAGTC
>MDTA01042614.1_pt1 | contig 10321 bp, 2 predicted proteins | sample 811151 | NCBI WGS metagenome assembly MDTA01 (sample SAMN05326648, study PRJNA326480) | marine metagenome | isolation source: seawater | place: Indian Ocean: South | collected 2010 | reverse complement strand
GATGGCCATCGCACCTTCCGCATTGGCGTGTCCCATGACCAGCAGCGCCCGCAAGCGTGCTTGTAGGTTCTCGCCAGCAACGGCGTGTCCGGTGCGGAGCACGTCACCGAGGAGGGTTTCGGCCGGCTCATGCATGGCGTCCAAATGGAGTTCTGAGAAGCGCATCCCCAAGGCCTCTGCCGTCCAGCGCGCATCGTCACGGCTGTGCTGCGAGGAATGACGTGACGGCAAGGCCAGACCGTGCACGGCCTCGGGACCAAGCGCTTCCACGGCCACGCAGGCCGCGACGGCCGAATCGATGCCTCCGGACAAACCGAGCACGATGCGATGAAGCCCTGACTTCCGGCAATAATCTGCAAGACCGGTGACCACCGCGTCAACGAGGCCCTCGGCTCCCGTGACGGTCGGCGCGGCTTGGTCCGGATGCAACAGAAGGCGTTCGTGTGCGCCAATGGAAAGCGCATCCGCAGCGTTGGAGGGCGTCCATGTGGAGGAAGACGGGTCGTTGAGGTCGACGGTGAGCACACCCTCGGCCCAAGACGGAGCGAGCACGACCGTGCCGTCGGGCCACGCTGCGATGGATGAACCGTCGAACACAAGGTCGTCGTTGCCGCCGACTTGGTTGGCCAGCAGGAAAGGCGTGCCCAAACGGGCGGCGGCGGTTCGAGCGACCGTGATGCGGTCGGCGACCTTGGCGTGGTGAAACGGGGAGGCAGACAGGTTCACCGTGGCGGAGAGGGTGGCGTCCTGACGGACCAAAGCGGCAAGTTGAGCCACGGGATCCACACCGTAGTCCACCGGCGTCAGGCCAGCGGCCTGCCATGCGTCTTCGCATACGGTGATGCCCAAATCCATCCCGCCCGCGCCCCGTACCAAGCCCGGGCGAGAGCCCGGTCGGAAATACCGGGCCTCGTCAAAGACGTCGTAGGTGGGCAGGAGCTGCTTGTGGGCCACCACCTTGCCTCGAAGACCCTCACCGACGGCCACCACGCCGTTTGCGGGCGCCATCTCACGGTCGGTGCCTGGGACCGGGGTTCCGATTAGCGTCGGAATCGCAGGGCTGCACGCCTGCGTTTTTTCGAAGGCAGCTTGAACAAAGTCTGGTGACATCAGGAGGTCTCGTGGAGGATAGCCGGTGATGGCCAATTCCGTGGAAACCGCCACGGCAGCGCCAGCGCTCTTGGCCTGCTCAACCAGAGCAAGCAAGCGCTTCGCATTGCCAGCAAGATCCCCGACGGTGGGGTCAGCCTGAAGCAAAGCGATGCGCATGAGGCTCAATCCTTCCTCGTGCACCTGCCTCATAGGGCTAATGGCGGCATCAGCCGTGCCGTCGGTCGACGCCGTCCGCGCCACGGTACCACCACGAGCCGTCGTTGGGGTCATGGTACCACCACACACCGTCCGCGCCTTGCGTCCACCCGTCCGAGGCCGCTTGAGCCTCTGGGGCCGCTTCGGTGCTGCTGCTCGCGGCTTCTGCAACGGCAGAGGACGCGGCCGCAACCTCTGGCTCGTCAAAGGCCTCGTCGTGTTCGTCCTCGTAGTCGTCCTCGAAGTCGTCGTCCCAATCGTACGTATCACGGGAGCCTTGCCGCGAGGTGGCTCGGGCAATGAAGAGGAGGAAGAGGCTGATCACCAGAAGCGCCACCACGCCGACGGCGCTTCCAAGCAGCGGGTTGACCGTGCCAAAGATGCGTTCGGACAGCTCGGCTTCTTCTTGGACGCGAACGTCGACCACAGGGCCGCTTGCGACGTCGCCGTTTGGCAGGACCACTTCGATCCACTGAGCTCCTGGAGCATCCGGCTTCCAGTCAACGGCAACCGTCCCGACGGCACCCTGAGCGATAGCGAGGGTTTGGGACCGAAGCAGGCTTCGCGTGCCGTCGATTTGGACGATTTCGAAGCGAACGTCGACCTCGCCGTCAAGACTTCCGACGTTTTCCACGGCAGCTTCGACCACGGTCTGATCGCCTGTGGTCAAGCCAAGGCTGCCGTAGGTGACCGCCGTTGGCGCAATGTCGAATTCGGGCCGGTAATACTCCATCGCCCATGCACCATCGGCGCCGCTTTGCCCGCGTGCGTCCAACAGGTGCACGGCCTCGTTGCCGGCGAAATCGCGGGCTTCGAGCGCCACGGCGACCGTCAGCCGCTCCTCGAGCATGCTCGGGTCGATGCCGGACAGGTCGATGGTGCCCTGCACTTCCAGGCGCAGTCCGACGTTCAGCGTGGACAGGAGTTTCAGCGGAACACGACCGTCGCGGAGTTGTTCTCCGGTGCTGTCGTCGGTCACCCACCACATCAGTTCCAGGGTGGTGTAATCCAGTCCACCTTCCTCTTCAACCAACAGGGTGACCTCGTAGGTGGTGGGCTCAAGGGCTCGCCCTGGGAGGGGTGAGACCACTTCGACCACCGCGGGTCCGAGGCCGTCAACGACCATCCAGCGAACGGCCGTAGCCTCGTCGGTCACGTCGCGCCCGCCCTCTGGAAGGCAAGCCACGCCCCACGTCAACGGCAGGGTTCCACCGTAGCCTGGAGCAAACATCTCAGCGTTCCAAATGCCGTTTCGCGCGACCACCTTGGTCGAGCGCCCCGCGAGAGAGACCTCGACCTCGCAATCGAAGACCGGGGCTTCCTCCGTCGCGGCGAATTGGATGGCTCCGAACACCTCGAAGCGGCTGCCGGGCGTCAGCCGGGCACCGTCCTCGAGCATCGTACCTTGGGACAAAGTCAGTTTGACACCTTCGGAAGGCATCTCGAGCTCGGCAGAGAAGGACCACGCGGCCTCGTCGAAGCCCGTTTGGGCCTGATTCCCAGCACGATCGACCAGCACCAGCCCAGGAACGCGGGTCAAATCACCGAGGTCCGGCGTGTTCCATGCCAGTTCGAAGGTCACCTCGAGGGTCATGTCCTTCTCGAAGGGGTGCGCATCAAGCACCGCACCACGAATGCGGCAGGTCTCCACGATGACCAGGTCGGTCATCGAGGTGCAGTTCCCTGTGTCCACGTCATACGCAACCGCCATCGGCGAGGCGGGACGGTCGTAGGCAAGGTGGAACTCGACGGTGGACAAGTCGCTGAGCCCGTTTTGCTCTTGCATGTCGATGCTGACGCTGTAGGGCGTACCGGGATGCAAGACCGAGCGGGCCTCGTCGTCGAAACGGAAGGCATCTGAAGGGATGACGGGAGCGGTATCGGGCCCAATTTCGTAGATGAAGAGGTGCTTGTTGCGCTCGGCCGAGCCGCCGTCCTCGAGCAGGTGGCCGGCCTCGTCGCTGCCGGTCAGGAAGACCGCCACGCGCTCACCGTTCAGCCCAGAGCGGTCGTCGAGCAGCAGCGTGTAGGTGCCCGTGGACGCGGTGAGGTCATCGGGCGGGAACAGGTCAACGCGCGTGTGCTCGCCTTCGTTCGGCCAGCGGTCACCGTTGTCGTCATCGCGCCACTCGAACCAGACCATGGCCTCGAGGTCTTCTGGGAGGAGGACGTGGTCCATCACGTCGATTTCGAAGCGTTGCGTACCAGAGGGCATGCGGTGGTCGTAAGCCTCGATGTCCACGCCGAGCACACGTGGGGCCATCGGGTCGATGGTGAAGGTGCGGTTGATGACCGATACCGGTCCCGTACCAAGTCCTGAGGTCGACACGATCCGTACCTCCCACGTTACCGAACCAAAAGTGTAGGGCGCAACGGTGGGGAAGACGAGCTTGCTGCTTGCCGGCGCATCTTCGACGGCGACCAAATCTTGCCCGAGCCAAATCTGGACCTCCGCGTCTCCAGCGAGGAAGGGCTCGTGGTTGAGGGGTGCCTGTTCCCAACCCAAGTCAACGGTCACGTTCACCGGGGTTCCGGCGATGAGGTAGGTCACATCAGGCAAGATACCTCCTGCGGAGGTGGCGAAGGACACGCCGTCAAGCACGAGATCGTCGTCGACGCCAGCGCCGCCGTCCGTCCATCGGTAGGTGGCCGGCATTGAATACACGCCGTCACCGTCCACCATGCGCAGGTCGAGGTCCACGGCGGGGGCATCGTCCCAAAGCGAGGTCAGGCGGAAGACGACCTGCACCTCAGTTGATGTGCTGAAGCCGCCCATGCCAAGGCCGCTTTGCACCGTCACCGGCGCTTCTGGATGAAGCTCCACGAGGCCCGCGTTACCGGAAAGGGTCACGGGTTGGCTGCCACCGAGCGGGATGAACCAGCCGTCCTGCTGGTCCACGGAAGCGACGTCGAGACGGAGCGCGACGGCGCTGGACTCGTGGAGGAAGGTCGCGTTGAACTTGCGCCAGGCCGACGAGGGGACCACCGGAGAGGTCCCTCCCGCCACCATGGTCGCGTCGTGGACGGCGATGGTCGCGACGGTCGTGGCGTCTTGAAGGGTCAGGCTCACCCGCCCTGGGGTGCTCGCAAGCAGGTCGAGGTCAAGGGTGCCGTCGCCGGTGCTGAGACGGGCCGCATTGGCGGCGAGAAGGAGTGCATCGCTGCCGCTGGAGGTCAAGGTGATGCTCGCGGTGCTTGGAGCAGAAAGCGCGCCAAAGGTCACGTTTCCACTGGCGTTGACTTCAAACTCAATCTGCCGGTAGCTGATGCCCTGCTCGGGCAAGGAGGCACCACCGATCAGGGCTTGTCGAAGGGTTTCCACCTGGTCTGGATCAAGTTCAATGCGGTGCGCTGGCGCGGGTTCAACCGAATCGGTGAGGACCGCGATGCCGTTGACAAGGAGGGTCCACCCGCTGACGTTGCCGTTGGCGGAGCGGACGGTCATGCCGAAATCGAGGAGTTCCGTGGGCGCCCAGAGGTCAACGCTCGCCCGACCTGAAGGGTTCACCGTGGTCGACGTCGTCGTGCTTCCATCGATGAACCGGTCTTGCCATCCCCATGCGCCAATGCCCTGCACGGTCGTGGCTGGCCCCCATTCATCGCGGCCGTCGAGGCCCAAATCAAGGCGGGGCGCCGTTGGGCGTTCTCCGCTCAGCGCGTCGGCTCGTACCCAAGCCACCCACCACGAACGAGGCACCTGCACCCAAGTGCCGTTGGTCGCGTTGCCGGTGCTGTTGCCGGTGCTGTTACCGGTGCTGTTGCCGGTGCTGTTGCCCGTGCTGTTGACGTAGACGGAATCCACGATGCCGAGGAAGCGAAGTTGTACGGCCGCGGCGTGTTCGTCAGCGGCAAAGGTGTGCGGCAAGGTGACGTTGCTCCACGTGGTCTGGGACGGAAGGCGCATTTGCGCGGTCACGTTCTCAGCACCGGCGCTGAGGCGCCATGCTTCTGGGGCGAGGTCGCTGTGAATCCATGGCGTGGTCAGCCACCCACCGTCGTCGCCCTCGACACGCATGCCTTCGGAGACATCGGTGGGTGAAGCGACGCTGCCCGGCACGTCTGCGATGTCGTATTCGGTCCATCCGATGGACGCGTTCATCTCCCAACCGGTGGTCTCCGGATCTGCCCAAAAGTGGTCCGCCCAACGGCCGTCGAGGTGCAACGCGTGCACGGTTGGCATGGCGCCGCCAGCACCCGGGAGCATGGTCAGATGAATGCGAATTTCATCGTGGACGTGCGCATCCAGCAAGCCAAGATCGATCAGCGGTCCCGTGCGGTTTTGGTGGGTCGAAATGGGCATGGCGTTGCCGTCGAGGACGGTCCAGAGCAGTTCGGAACCGGCAGGAAGTTCGGCTTCGATGCTCACGTCCGACCAGCGTCCTTCCTCGACGTTGCTGACGCCTCCGCCCCAACCGATGGTGGGGGAGGTCCACTCCGAAACCAGCGGCGCAGCAAGTCGAACGTCATCGATGAACCAGTAGTCGCAGCAGGTGCTGGATCCAGAGGTTTGGTGGAAGCGGATTTGCGCGTTCGCGTGCAGCGCCGCGCTCGGCAGGTTCCAACTGAAGAAGGTCCACGTGTTGTTTGACGCAGGCGACCCGGACACGGTGTGGAGGTTGTTCCAACCGTTGGAAGCGGTGCGGTACTGGATGCGAAGGTCCTCGTTGGCATCCGGCTCTTCACCGCAGGACGAGGAACCCTGTCGGATCATCACGTGAAGGGGCATGGACGGCACGCCAGACAAGTCGAGGCTTGGTGAGGTCGCGTAGGTTGAGCCCGCATAGGTTCGTATGGCACCGCCTGATGATCCATTGAGTCCGCACGCGGGTGAGGTCACCCTCGACGCGTAGCTGTTGGAGAAGGTCCATCCAGGTGCGCCGGTGTTGAAGTCCCAAAACTGAGCGCCACCGGAGCCGACCAAGGCCCCTCCAGCGGTCGACACGCCGTCGGACACCGCATCGGGATGGTCCCACGCATCGCTTCCGGTCCAGGAAAATCCGTCTCGGGCGCCATCAACGGAAGGCTCCATGACGACTTCGAGGGAGGTCAGCGGATTGCGGTTGGGCAGGTCGATCCACGCCGGGTCCTTGGCGGCGTTGGGGCCAACGTCCACGTCAACGGTCGAACCAAGGGTCAGTTCGGGTCCGCTGCCTCGTGAGGCAGAGGACGGACTCAGCGCCTCGTCGAAGACAGGTGCAGGCACCATCGGAGAGAAACTGGCGAGGATGAACAGCAAAAGCAGGGCGCAGGGCAACCCCCTCCCGCGCGCGTCATCCATAGGGCACGCCTGCACCTCACGGGACTTGAATGCTTCACCGTTGGACCGAATTGCAAAACGAGCGGGGAGAGGTTGAAGACGAGGCCCTTGGTGCTCGGCGCATGCCTCGCCCCTCGCCTGCGGGCGACCTCGACCCGGTGGCCCTCGAAGGGGACCTGCTGAAGCGGTGGTCCGAGGAAGGTGCGTTCGAGGCGTCCATCGAAGCACGCCGTGGCGGCGCGCCCTTCATTTTCCTCGAGGGACCGCCGACCGCGAACGGAAAACCGGGCATCCACCACGTCGTGGCTCGGACCTACAAGGACCTCGTCTGCCGGTGGAAAACGATGCAGGGCTTCGTCGTTGAGCGAAAGGGCGGTTGGGACACCCACGGCTTGCCGGTGGAAATCGAGGTGCAGAAGCGCCTCGACCTGATGTCCAACGAGCAAATCGAAGCCTTTGGCATGCAGGCGTTCAACGACGCTTGCCGTGAATCCGTTTGGACCTACGAACAAGCCTGGCGTGAAATGACGGAGCGCATGGCGTACTGGGTGGACCTCGACGAGCCGTACGTGACCCTCGACAACAGCTACGTGGAGTCAACGTGGTGGGCCATGAAGCGCATGTTCGACCAGGGCTTGCTCTACCGCGGGCACAAGGTGCTGCCGTACTGCCCGCAAACCGGGACCTCCTACTCCAGCCACGAGGTCGCCCTCGGCTACAAGGAAGTCGAGGAACCCTCGGTCTACGTCAAGTTCCGACTCGTCGATGACGAGGCCTCCGTGCTCGCCTGGACGACCACGCCGTGGACGCTTCCCGGCAACGTCGGCTTGGCCGTCGGGCCGGAGGTCACCTACGTTCGCGTTCGCGTGACGGCGGACCCCGAGGCGTGGGAAGGCGCTGGTGGCGCCACCGTTGGCGAGGAATTGATCCTCGCCGAGGACCTGATGGGCGAGGTGCTGCGCCATCACGTCGAGGTCGTCGAACGCATCCAAGGCGCCGACCTCGTCGGCCGCGCCTACCATCCGCTCTTCCCTGAGGCCGTGCCTCGTGGCGGTTCCACCACGGCCTGGACGGTGCTGTCTGCCGATTGGGTCACGACGACGGACGGCACGGGTGTGGTCCACACCGCCGTCATGTACGGTGAAGACGACTACCACCTCGGGATGGAAGCAGGCTTGCCCGCACACCACACCGTCGGCATGGACGGAGCCTTCGTCGAAGGCGTCCATCCCGATCTCGACGGGCGTTACGTCAAGTCCTGCGACGAGGACATCATCCGGTTGCTCTCCTCCGAAGGCGGACCGGGCAACAACGGCGCCGCCTCTGGTGTGCTCTACCGTGAGAAGGCCTACCTTCACGACTACCCGCACTGCTGGCGCACCGACCATCCTCTGCTCTACTACGCGATGGACAGCTGGTTCGTGCGCATGACCGCGGTCAAGGACCGCCTGCTGGCGTTCAACGACCAGGTTGAGTGGGCCCCCGATTGGGTCGGCGAGGGCCGCTTTGGCGAGTGGCTTCGCAACGTCAAGGACTGGGCCATTTCCCGTGAGCGCTACTGGGGCACGCCCCTGCCCGTGTGGCGCAGCGAAACCGGCGAAATGCTGTGCGTTGGCTCGATCGCCGAACTTCAGACCGAGGTCGAGAAGGCCAACGCCGCCGGTTTCGAGAACCCGGCCTGTCCCGACGACGTGGACCTGCACCGGCCGGTGGTGGACGCCTACACCCTCGTCAGCCCGACCGGGCTGCCGATGCAGCGTGAGCCCTTCGTGATGGACTGCTGGTTCGACTCGGGCTGCGCGCCCTTTGCGCAGTGGCACCATCCCTTCGACGGCGGCGAGCGCTTCGACGCCAGCTTCCCTGTGGACTACATCTGCGAAGGCGTGGATCAGACCCGCGGCTGGTTCTACACGCTGCTCGCCGTGTCAACGACCGTGTTCGATTCACCCGCTTACAAGCGCTGCCTGTCGCTTGGCCTCATCCTCGACGCCGAGGGAAAGAAGATGTCCAAGTCGCGTGGCAACATCGTCGACCCCTGGGACCACTTCAACCGCGAAGGGGCCGACGCCACGCGCTGGTACATGGTGACCGCTGGAGCGCCGTGGAACCCGCTGAAGTTCGATTCAAACGGCGTGCGTGAGACCTACGCGAAGATGTTCCTCACCCTGTGGAACGTCTACAAGTTCCATGCTGATTATGCCGCACTGGACGGGTACGACGCCGAGGCTTCTGAGCCAATGGACGTCGCGGACCGACCCGCGCTGGACCGCTGGGTCCTCTCCCGGCTAAACACCGTGGCTCAGGCCTATCACGAGGGCTTCGTCGCCTGGGATTACCACAAGGCCTGCCGCGAACTGGAGGATTTCGTCGTCAACGATGTGTCCAACTGGTACGTCCGCCGCAGCCGACGCCGCTTGTGGGACGGCGCCCAAACCGCCGACAAGCTCGCATGCCAGCACACCCTCCACGAGGTGCTGACCACCGTGTGCCGCCTCGTGGCTCCCGTGGCGCCTTTCATGGTCGACGTCATCCACCGCAACCTCACCGGTGAACCGGTGCATGAGGCCGCGTGGCCCTTGGGCGTCCCCGGCGCCCTCGAGGGCGCCACCGCCGACGCCTGGGATGCGGACGCCGAAGCCGCGACGGCCAACCTGCCTCCGCAAGATGCCTCGCTCGAAGCGACCATGGCGCTGGTGCGAGAACTCGCCGAAACCGGGCGACGCATCCGTGTCGACGCCAACCGCCGCCAGCGCTTGCCGTGCCGGGAAGGATGGATTGTGGCCGGCCCGGACCTCTCTGAATTCCACGACCTGCTGGAGGAGGAGCTGAACGTTGAGGTCATTCAGGCCGAGGCGGATTTGGACCGCTTCCAGCGCCTCGTGCTCGCGCCGAACTTCCGCGCCCTCGCACCCAAGGCGCGCCAGGCGGTGAACGACATCGCGAACGCCATCAAGAACGCCGAGGATCCTGAAGCGATGCTCACCGAGATCAACGCCGGCTCCTGCACCATCGAGGGCGTGGCCATTACGCCGGAGGACGTCGAAGTTCGACGGACGGAGCGTGAGGGTTTCGCGGCCATGACGCTCAACACGCAGGACGGCGACGCACAGGTCAGCCTCGTGCTCGACATGGCCGAGACACCGGCCCTGCTTAGCCGTGGACTGGCCCGCGACATCACCCGACGCGTGCAAGCCCGCCGCAAGGCGCTGGACTTGGCCATTGAAGCGACCATTTCCCTGCAGGTCTGGACGACCAGCGCGCCTGAACTTGCTGCGGAGGACCGCCAGTACATCGCCAGCGAAACCCGCGCCGCTGAGGCCGTCTTCCACGACGAGGGCGACGCACCCGCCGAAGCGGAAGGCTTCGAGGTGGACGGCGCCACGGTCCACGTCCTTGTCGTCGAGGCCTGAGCGTGCGCGTGGTCAGTCTGGTCCCAAGTTTGACCGAGACCCTGTTCGACCTTGGCTTGGGCGTGAATGAGGTGGTCGGGCGCACCCCGTGGTGCATCCACCCTGCAGCAGCCCACGACGTTCCCGTGGTAGGCGGGACGAAGACGCCGAACCTGAACAAGATCCTCGGCGCCCGTCCTGAAGTGGTGATCCTCGACCGCGAGGAGAACCCGAAAGCGGTGCACGACGCGCTCGTTGAACGGGGCGTAAGGGTGCTGGTGTCCACCGTTGAACACCCTGCGGAGGTCCCAGCCCTGCTGCGGGAACTGGGTGAAGCGGTCGGCCGCGCAGAGGACGGCGAGCGCTT
>MDTA01016755.1_pt1 | contig 10321 bp, 10 predicted proteins | sample 811151 | NCBI WGS metagenome assembly MDTA01 (sample SAMN05326648, study PRJNA326480) | marine metagenome | isolation source: seawater | place: Indian Ocean: South | collected 2010 | reverse complement strand
GGTAATTTTGCCAGAAAACCTCAAGGAAATGACCGTTCTCAAATCATTGCTGTAGCAAATGGAGAAGCTGATCTGGCTGTTGCAAATACCTATTACATAGGAATAATGCTGTCTGGCTCTGCCGGTAAAGAGCAACTTGAAGCAGCCAAAAAAGTTAAAATAATTTTTCCAAATCAGAACAACAGAGGAGCTCACGTTAATATAAGTGGTGCGGGTATTCTAAAAAACTCTCCAAATTCTGGAAATGCTAATGCTTTCTTAGATTTTTTGATTTCAAAAGAAGTTCAGAAATATATGGTCAATAAATCCTATGAATATCCTATATTGTCTGATGTAAAGCCAAGTCCTGAAATTGCTAGTTTTGGTACAAGTTTCATAGAGGATCAAACATCCGTAAAGAATTTTGGACAACTAAATCCTGATGCGGTGAGGTTGATGGATAGATCAGGTTGGAAATAGTAGTCTTCTAGTTTAAGCTAAATTTATAAAAGCTTTTAAAATTAAAAATTGAATAGACTGTCCTTCTGGAGACTGCTTCCCTTTGCGGTTCTTATAATCTTCTCCGCACCTATTATCGTAGTGACGTTTAGCTTACTCGGCAACTATTCCGAGAACTGGATTCATCTCTATGAGTACGTTCTTCTGGACTATGTACAGTCGTCTCTTTTATTAGTGACTGGAGTTTCCTTTTTAGTGTTACTAATAGGGACAACAACAGCATGGACCGTAACAAATTATGATTTTATTGGTAAAAGATTTTTTGAATGGGCATTGATTCTTCCTCTTTCTATACCTCCATATATTCTAGCTTATACTTTCACAGGATTATTTGATACATATGGGGATCTGAATAATTTATTTAGATATATATTTGATTTAGAAGACTCAGTTACAGTTTTTCCCAATGTAAGAAACATATACGGAGGAATAATTGTCTTCTCTTTTACTTTATATCCGTATGTGTATTTAGTTTCCAGAAGTGCATTCATCAATCAGTCTAGGTCAATGAAGGAAGCAGCACGAATGTTAGGACTGAATCAATTACAAGTTTTTTACCAACTTGCCCTGCCCCTAATAAGACCTGCTGCAATAGGAGGAGTTTTGTTAGTCGTCATGGAGACATTGTCTGATTTTGGTGCAGTCGATCATTTTGCAATACAAACATTCACCACTGGTATCTTTAGAACTTGGTATGGTTTATATGACCTTCAGACAGCAATGCAACTAGCCTCTCTGCTACTTTTGACTATAGGAGTAATTTATATAATTGAAAGAAACTCTAGGGGTAAGCAAATTTACACATCCAATAATTCTACATTTTCCCCAATTCCCGAAGAAAGACTCACCGGAACAAAGGCCTTTATTGCGTTCTCAATATGTTTTACACCCATATTTGTAGGATTTATTTTGCCAGTAACAGAGCTATTTTTATGGGCTTACGAAGTAAACCTCAATTTCTTTAATAAGAAATTCTTAAGTACTTCATTCAATACATTTACCCTAGCCATAGCTTCGGGTCTTATATGTGCAACATTAGCTTTAATCATAAACTTCTCAATAAGATATAAACCAAGTGATTTAGTAAAAAAACTAAGCAGTTTTTTATCTTTGGGTTATTCCGTGCCAGGTTTGATCTTGGCAATAGGTATAGTTCAACTACTGATACACCTTGATGAAATGATACTATCAAATTTAGATATAGTTCTGACAGGGTCAATATTTGGATTAATACTTTCCTATCTTATTAAGACTTATGCTCTTGCAAATTCTTCTATTGAAGCAGGCTATGAGAGAATCAGTAGATCAATAGATGATTCATCAAGATTGCTTGGTTCTGGTAGTTGGAGTATGTTGATAAATGTTCACTTCCCTTTGATGAAAACAGCCTTTCTGACTTCAGTCTTATTGGTTATGTCAGATGTAGTGAAGGAATTACCTGCTACACTGATCCTAAGACCTTTTAATTTTGAAACTTTAGCGGTATCAACTTACATTTATGCCTCAGAAGAAAGGATGTTACAGGCTGCTGCACCAGCAATAGCAATCGTACTAGTGGGATTGATACCAATATTCTTCCTTTCGAAAATGATAAGATCGTCTCAACCATTGAAAGATAATGAATAGTAACATCTTAGAAATTACTAATTTGAATCATAGTTATGATGCAGATACGCTTATTCTTCAAGATATCAATTTAGATATTTCTAAGGGTGAAAGAGTAGCAATATTAGGACCATCGGGATGCGGAAAAAGTACTCTGTTAAGGTTAATTGCTGGTCTTGAAAAACAAAAAACTGGTTTAATCAAAATTAATGATTCTGAAGTATCTTCAGAAAATGCTTTTCTTCCTCCAGAAAAGAGAAAAGTAGGTTTAGTTGTTCAAGAGAAGGCTCTATTTCCACATTTATCTGTCCAACAAAATATTTGCTTTGGTATACGGGACAAGAGAGATAGGGATTCAATTGCTCAAAGTTTAATGGGGTTATTAAAAATAGACTCTCTAAAGAATAAATATCCCCATGAAATATCTGGGGGCGAGCAACAGAGAGTAGCCCTTGCGAGATCTATGGCACCAAACCCTAGCCTATTGATGCTAGACGAACCTTTCAGTGCCTTGGATGTAGATCTAAAGAATAATCTTTACGAAGAAATATCAAATTTATTCTCAGAGAGAAATATAACAGTCCTTCTCGTTACTCATGACTTAAAAGAAGCTGAGATCATGACTACTAGGCAGTTAAAAATGGAAAAGGGCAAACTTATCTAGTTTTACTCATTTAAATCTTTTTGATATGTTTCCGTCAGAAAGTAAACAGAAACCAAAGATAATATTGAAGCGAAAGCTATATAAACTGAAACCCAAAATATATCATAATTTTTCCACAGCAGAGTAGCTATAGTAGGGGCAAAGGATCCTCCGATAATAGCTCCTATCTGATAACCCAGGGATGCACCAGAGTAACGAACTTCGGTAGAAAAAAGTTCTGCAAAGAATGCAGCCTGAGGACCATACATCATCCCTAAAAAGGCCAAGCCTCCTCCAACACCTAAAATTACTAAGTAAAAATTTCCTGTATCTATTAATGGGAATAAAGCAAATGCCCAAATGGCAGTTAAAGCCGCTCCTGTCATAAAAATGCCTTTTCGACCATTCCTATCTGAATAGTCAGAAAACATAAATTGTGTTGGTACCATTATCGCTGATCCAATTAACACAGCCATTAAGATATCATTTCTGGATAACTCAGTTGCTTGAACACCGTAAGCGAGTACAAACGCGACTAAAATATAAAAAGTAACTTGCACAGAAAGGAAAGCTCCAGCAGCTAAAGATATTCTTTTTGGATATCTCTTTAAGGCCTCAAGAATTGGAGAAGATTTAATATCTTCTGAGGCATTGGCATCTGAAGACTTATTTGCCTCTAATTCTTTAAATGCTTTTGTATCTTCTAACTTGAGTTGAATGTACATACTAATGATTACTAGAACAAAACTTATGAGGAATGGAATTCTCCAGCCCCATGACAGGAAACTTTCTTCAGTTGTTAAAGAACTCACTGAAATGAATGCAAGATTAGCTAAGATTACACCAACTGGGGCTCCGGCTTGCGCGTATGCTCCGTAGTAACCCCTTCTGTTGCTAGGTGCATTTTCTGTTACTAACAACATAGCACCACCCCACTGACCTCCTATTGCAATCCCCTGACAGAATCTCAAGAAAGTAAGTAAAAGGGGAGCAGCTATCCCGATTGTTTCATAAGTAGGAAGGAGTCCTATTAAGGTAGAGGATACGCCCATCAGCATTAAAGCAATTACAAGAGTTCTCTTCCTTCCTATCAAATCTCCAAAATGACCAAATACAATCCCTCCTACTGGTCTTGCTATGAATCCAGCTGCAAATGTCATGTAAGAAAGAATTAGAGCTGTAGTTGCATCCACTTCTCCAAAGAAAAGTTTAGGAAAAACCAAACCTGCAGCTGCTCCATAAAGAAAAAAATCATACCACTCGATGCTAGTTCCTGATAAAGATGTCAGGGCAACTGTTCTTATATTTGATTCGGTCTTTTTGTCATTCATATCAGCATATTAGACTTAAAATGTCCCTTTTTACACAACTGAGAGTTAAAAATTGAAATTTTTGATCATAGCGGGAATAATTTCTTCCAGAGATTCATTGGGAATCTCATGACCTACTCCAGATAAGATTAACTTTCTGCTATTTTGGATATTATCGAATAGAAAAATTCCGTGATCTAATGGGATGAGAGGATCATCTGTTCCGTGTATTATTAACGTGGGTTTATCTATTTCATGCAGGCGCCCTGCTCTGTTCGGACTGGCCCCAACTGCCATCATTTGTGCATTAGAAGTATTGATACCTTGCTTAATCCTTTTCTTAACTTCTTGCTTAAATTTTTCTGCATCAAATGGATAACGTGTTCCAGTTAAAGCTTTCTCAGAGATAGTTAGTGCCTCTTCTTGTCTATCCAACATATTTAATAAAAATGAATCTTTAATGGAGTTCCTAAATGCTTCTGTTGGTCCAGATAAGCCCGGAGTATCAAATCCAGGTGTTGACATGAGGATAGTTAATGTTTGAACTCTGCTGGAATAATTTAATGTCATCTCCTGCGAAATCATTCCTCCCAAAGAAGCACCAACAATGTGGGCTTTCTCGACATTTAACAAATCCAACAAAGCGATTCCATCCAAAGCCATGTCATTTAAGTCATATTCAGCAGGTGTGGGATTAGTCATATTAAACCTACCCTCTTCATCGAACATAAATTCCAATGAGAAATCTACAAAGTACTCTATTACAAATTCAGGAAGGACCTTTAAGAAAGAGATAAACCCAGGTTCTTCAGTTAACCATGTGCTTTTGCCAATATCTCTGTTATCAAAAATGACTACATGAAAATCCTCATCTACAAGTTGTTGTATAAATTTATCAGGCCAAACTGCACTATTAGAATTCAAACCCATAATCATCAAAATCGTGGGATTATCCCTTGCACCATATTCTTGCCACCAAATATCAATGCCATTTAAATGTGAGACTTGACCATCCTCTGTCGAAATTTTTAATGGAATAACGACAAAAATTAGAATAAAGAGTTTCTTCATCTAAATACCTTATCCAAAAACTTTATCATCCTATTTAGCGCTTCAGGAGCATCTTTTTCAAAACTATTGCCTAAAAAATAATTTGTTCCTGAATCTAAAAAGGCATGCCCTTTATCTTGATAAATCCAAAAATCTACTGGGTGGCCTTCAGACTCAAGTTTCTTCTTATAGTCCTGAACAAATTCTGGCGTAGTGAGTTTATCTTTTGATCCTACCAAGAGAAACTGCGGCGGCAGAACTCTTTCTTCACTTGATGGAATATTAAAAGCCGGAGAAAGTGCTTTATACATTTCTGGATGTGTGAAGTAAGCATATCCCTTTCCAAACACACCTCGAGGAGAAGTACCCGAGAAAAACCAAAAAGGATTATTTGAAGTCTCCAAGCCATATATCGCTGAGCTGTAAATATCAAAGGCACCGTAACTTAAAATAGATGCCTGGACAGACATTAAATTTTGAAGATTTATCTCTTCAATAGACTTATTCTCAGGTATGTAAGTTGGTGTAAATTTTAAACTCTTGGGAAAATCATTCTTATTATTTATTTGTTTTCCTGAATTCACAATCATGGCTGCTATATGGGCACCAGCACTATCTCCGGTTACTGCGATTCTATTTTTATCACCACCATAGTTTTCTATATTTTCTTTGATCCAAAGTAAGGCACCAAAAGCATCTTCAATAATCTCATTAAGTTTTACTGTGTTATCTAGATCGGCCAGTAAACGATAATTAACATTACAAATCACATAGTTACTATTAGTAGCCAAGTATTGAGCCATCTGATCCATAATTGACTTATTATTTACAAGCCATCCTCCTCCGTGAAATATAATCAGTACTGGAACGGCTTCCTCTTTTTTTGATGGAGAATATATATCTAAAGTTAGATTAAAACCTTTTGGTGAAGCCCAAACAATGTCTCTTTCTATAATATATTTATTCGTATCATTAATTTTTATATTGTCTTCATTGGAGCTACACCCAAGGATAAAAAAGAGGACAAGGATTGAAAAATTTTTTAAGAACTCAAAAGACATCTATTCAGAGGCTCTTATTAAATCCTTCGCTGTAATTTAAGTAGACTGGTCCCCAGCCTTCAAGAATTTGTAGCAATGAGGGATTAGCATCACCTAAGACGCATAATTCGATAACTTCAAAAAGATTTTGGAAAGATTCATTAACTGGACTCTCCATTAGGTTTTTCACTCTAAGTACAGCCGCATCAGAATCAATAAAATTTTCTAAAAGTACTGCTCTATTTACCGTCTTGTTTAAATACCATTCAAAACTATTAGTTCCAGGCTCATCACACTCAGAAGTATAAGGAACAGAGAGATCTTTAATAAAAGTCTCTACTTCATTAATGCTACCGGTATATTTAAGGTTCAAAATAAAGGTTATACGTTTCATTCTATTTCTCTATTTATAAGATCAGACTGCAGAAACTTAAGTTTTAATTGGTCGTTCTCTACCACCATATAAACACTCTCAAGCCAGTAGGAATAGATAGTTTCATTATTTGTTGTTGAGAATACTCCATTGTTCACATACGAGATATGAGCTGAATTATCATCAATCGAGACTTTATAGTCAGATAAAGTCCAATCCGTAGAAATAGTTGTCTTAGAAGCATCATTTATAAAAACATCAAATTCATCCATATCCCAAGGCTTGCCCATTTCAAATATCTGAAAGTCATCTGTAAGAATTTGAGAAATATTCTCTTTTTTATAGACCTTGAAATCTAACAGTTCAAAGAATTGATTGAGTTTATCAATGGCAGCTTGTTCAGTAATTGAAGCAGACCAAGAACTTAATGAATAAAACAAACTAAAAAAAATTATAAGATTTTTCATTTAGACCCTCTCATTTTATATATAGCTATGAGATTGATGCTCATCACACAAGATTCATCTGTTTCATCAAATAGATTTACAAAGACATCTATAAATTCATGTCCTTTTTTTTCATAAATTTTGTTAACTTCCATCTCTGCAATTAACTCTGTGTTGAGCTCAACAGCTCTAAAGTTTTGAGAAATGGTTTGTAAATGGACCCAGGGATTCATATATGCATTTCCGGCCAATATCCAATTTGAACATCCAAGTAAAAAGCATAAGTTCGAATATCCTCTTCCTTTAGGCCTTAATAATTCAGGGAGTGACTCTTCGTCTCTAAGGTAAATTAATGGATCCAAACCATCCCATTTGAATTTAAAGGCTAAACATCCATTAGATTTTAAAGATTGCCATACTTCTTTAGTTGCAGGCTGAGCCACAAATTCATCGGACACAATGTTATTACCTCTTAGCTTAGGTGGAGTTAAAGGTTTTTCTGGAATACTTACCTCAGCGTTGGCACTTATTACTCCATTACTTCTTTTAAGAATTGTATTGGCTTTATTTTCTTGAACTTGATCTATTTCTACAGTGAATTCTTCATTGTCATAAAGAGGAGAAGTAATCCTGCAATTGGCAAACCCACTATCGAGCCAATCTTGGCCCCAAAGTTCTATTAGTGGATGAACCAAATAAGCAGAAATTGTAACTCCGGGAACCAATCCCCCTTCAAAGCCATATTCTTTTGCTAAATCATCACCATGAATCTGATTCTCAGAATCAGGTGCCGTGTTAAACGCTGTTGCTGTCCAAGTATTCATAAATTTAATTTAAACCATGCATTCGTAACTTTAACTTGTAAAGAGATGCGAGTAAAACCGGTCATTGGATTGCTGAAAAAAGGTAAATACAAAATTTGTTACAATCCAGTTTAAATCATACCCACAATGCTTTCATTTAATAATCTATCTTTGCGACGAGGGGCAAATGTTCTCTTTAAGGAAGTGTCTTTTACGGTTCACAAAAAAAATAAAGTGGGTTTGGTGGGTGCAAATGGAACCGGAAAAACAAGCTTATTTAAATTAATACAAGGCGAATTTGAATCTGACGCGGGCGACTTTAGCTACCCACCAGATCTAAGAATAGCTTGTCTTGATCAAGAAGTACCTGGAACTGATGAGCATGCTCTTTCTTATGTTTTATCGGGTGATCATAAGCTTTTAGAAATACAGAATGCTATTACTAAAGCAGAGGAAGAAGGCAATTATTCCGTTCTAGGTGAACTACATTCAAAATTTGAAGATCATAATGGGTTTTCTGCTAAATCAAGAGCTGAAAAATTAATGATTGGTTTAGGGTTTCAAGAAAGTGATTTTAATAAAGCCTTAAATGACTTTTCTGGAGGCTGGAGAGTAAGACTGAATTTAGCTAAAACATTAATGCAACCATCAGATCTACTCCTGTTAGATGAGCCGACTAATCATTTAGATTTAGATACCATTATCTGGCTGGGAAACTGGATTAAATCTTTTCAAGGCGCCCTACTATTAATTTCTCATGATAGAGAGTTTTTGGATGAATGCGTAGATCACATAGCCCATATTCATAACCAACATATCGAACTATACACAGGAAATTACACTCAATTTGAAGTAAGGAAAGCTGCTAAACTTGCTGAAATAGAAAGCAACTATAATAAGCAACAGCGTGAAATAGCACATATGCAAAGCTTTGTAAGGCGGTTCAAAGCTAAAGCAACAAAAGCAAGACAGGCTCAAAGCAGGATTAAGGCTTTAGAAAGAATGGAACTAATAGCACCTGCTCATATCGACTCCCCTTTTTCTTTTAATATTCCAGAAACAGATAAGATATCAAATCCTTTACTTACTCTTGAAGAGGCAGATCTAGGGTACACAACCTGCATTGTGTCTGATGTACGAATTAGTTTTAGGCCAGGAGATAGAATAGGCTTATTAGGGATAAATGGAGCTGGGAAATCTACTCTAGTAAAGAGCTTAAATGGAGATATATCTTTATTAAATGGATTAAAGAGAGAAGGAAAGAATCTTGTAGTAGGATATTTTTCCCAACATCAAGTGGATGATTTGGACTTACAAAAAAGTGCTATTCAGCACATTCAAAGCACTGATGGAGAGGCCTCAGAGGCTGAGATAAGAAGTTTTCTTGGAAGCTTTAATTTTAGAGATAATAAGGCTAAAGATTCTATTGAAAACTTTTCAGGTGGTGAAAAAGCTAGATTGGCTTTGGCAAAAATTGCTTTTCAAAAACCTAACTTGCTTCTTATGGACGAACCAACAAACCATTTGGATATGGATATGAGGCAAGCTTTAACAATAGCCTTACAGGATTTTGGTGGAGCAATACTACTCATTTCTCATGATAGGCATCTGCTGGCCAATACGGTTGATGAATTCTTAATAATTGATAAAGGAAAACTAAACAGATTTAACGGTGATTTGGAAGATTATAGAAAGTTGATTCTAAAAGGTACGGTAAATGAAGAGTTAATTAAAAATAAAGAAGAAGGAGAAATTAAACTTGATAAAAAAGAGGTTAAAGCAATTAAAACACAAATTATCTCTTCAGAAAAAACTTTAAAAAGACTTCAAAGAAAACTTTCAGAAATAGAAGGTTATTTAAACTCTCCAGATTCTTATAACGAGGAATCCGGAAGAAACCTTCATGACTTATTAAGAGAGCAAGTAAATTTATCGTCAGAAATTGAGCTGACAGAACAAGAATGGCTCGATTTAAATCAGAAACTCGAAGAGTCTAGTTAGCATCAATAACACTTGAGATATTTTTAATAGAAAGTAATAACTTCTTACTTGATATTATAGTTAAAGATAGACTCATCACTTAAGAACTAAATGGAGTAAATATAATGTCTGAATTCAATAATGTAACTATAGATAAGAAAGCTAATTACTATTTTGATGGAAATGTAACCAGCAGATCAATCATATTCGCAGATGGCAGTAAAAAAACACTTGGTATTATGCTTCCAGGAGAGTATCAATTTAATACTAATCAGAAAGAAATAATTGAAATTACGTCTGGTGAAATTGAAGTCTTAATTTCTGATCAAGAAGATTGGATTTCAATGCATGAGGGTATGAAATTTGAAGTGCCTAAAGATTCTATCTTTAAATTGAAGGTAAATACGATATTTGACTATTGCTGCTCGTACTTAGATGATTAATTTAAAAATATATTAGAGGTTGATATCAAAATGGTGGGCGATACAGGACTTGAACCTGTAACTTCCACCGTGTAAAGGTGGCACTCTACCAATTGAGTTAATCGCCCAGAGAAGCGCGAATTATAGTATT
>MDTA01128745.1_pt1 | contig 10322 bp, 11 predicted proteins | sample 811151 | NCBI WGS metagenome assembly MDTA01 (sample SAMN05326648, study PRJNA326480) | marine metagenome | isolation source: seawater | place: Indian Ocean: South | collected 2010 | reverse complement strand
GTCCCTTCGTCTATCGGTTAGGACACGTGGTTTTCATCCTCGAAAGAGGGGTTCGATTCCCCTAGGGACCGCCATTATATGGTGTACTTTGTTTATCTTATTCATTCAGTAGAAAATAAAAAAAAAAAATCATATGTTGGATATACAAATAATCTTAAAAAAAGAATTTTTTTACATAATAATAATAAAGGAGCAAAATCAACGAGAGGTTATAAATGGAAAATTATTTTTAAGAAAAAATTTTCTTCAAAATCTAAAGCAATGTCATTTGAATATAAATTAAAAAAAAACCGATTACTTAGAAAAAAGATAATAGAAGAGACAAAAGCTACTTTTTAATCGCATTCAAAGTTTTAATAATTTTTTCTGAAAATTTAGTAGTAGTAATATTCTTTTTATTTTCAATAAATTCACAAATTTCGTTGTTTAAAGGTTTTGTATTTTTTAATTTAATAGATCTTGATTTACCTTTAAAAATATATTTTGATTGATTAAAATAATTTTTTGTAAATTTGTCGATTTTAGGAAAACTTACATAATTATTATAGATCTTAATTGGATTATCAATATTCATTTCATCAAAAAGAAGCATTTTTTTACTTCCAATTATAATAATTTTTCTAATTTTTTCAGGGTTTAACCAACTTACATTAATATCTATTTTTATTCCGTTTGAGATTAAATTTAAAAAGGAAATATCAAAATTTTTTTTATTTAAAATATCATGATTTATAGATCTTTTTAGAGTAATTTTTCTATTTAATAAAAAATAGAGAATACTAATATCGTGAGTTGCTAAATCATATATTGCAGAAACTTTATTTCTTATAGGGCCAAAGTTTTGTCTTTGAAGGTTGATATATCTTATTTTACCCAATTCTTTTGATTTAATTATTTTTTTTATGTGTCTAATATAGTCATTATAAATATAGATATATCCAAATCTTAAATCACTTTTACTTCTTACTAAAATCTTATTTATTTTCTTAAAATAATTTTGATTTATCAATCCTGGTTTCTCAACCAAAATATTTTTATTACTTTTAATTAAAGATTTAATTAATAGAAAATTATCTTTAGGTGGTGTAGCTAAAAAAATGTGTTTAATTGAGTCATTTTTTTTTATCTGATCAAGATTTTGATAAATAACCTTGTTTTTAAACTTTTTTTGTAAAATTTTAACTTTATGCTTATCATTGTCACAAATGTATATTCTATTAAATAATTTCATTGAAATTACAGTGTTGGTGACAATAGTCCCCCAATAACCTAATCCAATTATAGCTATTGTTTTTTTTTTCATAATTATTTATTAAATTAAGTTATCTATTTATTATAAATAATAGTAAACACAATATCTGAGATGATAAATATTCAAAGAAATTTTTTTATAGAAAATATTTTGTATGAAGCAAATATTGATACTTATTCAAATTATAATCAAATTCCTTACAAAGATTATATAGATACATCTATAAATGACGAAAAAATATTGTTTTTAATTGATATAGATAGAATAAAGAAAATTGACATATTTGAAAAAGACTTAAATTCTTATAAAAAAAAAAATAATAAAATAATTTTTGTACCAATTTCAAAAAACAAAAATAAACTTGACAAATTTGTTAATAGAATTGAAAAATTGAATTGTACCAATTTAATAGTAATTAATTTTAATAATCTAGGTGTTAAAAGGACTATAGATTTAAAAAGAGAAAAAATTTTTAAAACATATCTTTCTTTGGATATCACATTAGTATTATCAAAAGTTATAAAAAATTTATTAGAATTGATTAATAATAAGGATATAAGATTAGTTAGTTTAGATTTAGATAATACGTGTTGGACAGGTGTAATTGGAGAAGACGGAATTAATAAAATTTTTTTAGATGATTATCAAAAAAAATCTTTAAATTTAATTGATAAACTAATTACAAAAACAGGACTAGTTTTATCATTTCATTCAAAAAATAATGAAAAAATTGCTTTAAAAGGCATAAAAAAACTTTTTTCAAAAAATATTAATCTTATTTCAAAGTCATTTAAATTTATAAATTGGGAACCAAAAATTAAATCATTAAAAAAAATTATAAATATTGTTAATTTTTCAAAAAAAAATATCATATATTTAGATGATAATATTTCTGAAATTAAACAAGTAAATAAGTTCTTATTAAATGAAAATTGCTTCTGGTTAAAAAATTCATATATATTCTATTTATACACAAAAAGTTTTTACCTCTCCAATATCAAAAAAGAAAAAAATAAAAACCGATTTAATGATATTAAAAGTAACATCAAAAGAAATGAGATAACTGACTCAAAAGGTATTTTGAATTATATCAAATCATCTAAAGTTAAAATTGATTTTTTAATGAAAAAGATAGACTTAAAAAGATTTGCTGAAATGTCAAATAAAACAAATCAGTTTAATGCTAATTATAAGAGAATAAATCTTAAAAATTTAAATTTATTAAAGAAAAAGAAAAATTTTTATCTAATGTCTTTTTCAGTATCAGATAAATATTCGAATTCAGGTATAATAGCATCAATTATAATCGAAAAAAAAAATGAATATAACCAAGTAAATGAATTCTTAATATCTTGCAGAGCTCTTGGAAGAGATCTTGAATATATTTTCCTTAATCAAATTGTTAAAAAATTATCTATTACTGATTTAAGAATTTGTTTTATAAAAACTGAAAGAAATATTCCCTTTATGAATTTTATGAATAAAATTAAATTGAAAAAAGGAAAAAACATATGTCAAATAAATTTGAAACATATTCAAAAAAAAGCAAATCTATATGAAAAATTTATTAAAATCAAAAATAATTAAAAATATTCTAAAGATTTTAAGCATTAAAAATGAAAAAGATTTAATCGGTTTAAAAAAAAAAACTTACGATAAATGGGATTCATTAACACATTTGAATATAATTTTTATTCTTGAAAAAAATTTAAAAAAAAAGGTATCAATTAACAAATTAAATAAAATTAAAACAGGAAAAGATATAATCAAAATTATAAATGATAATCAAAGGTAAATTTGTTTATTTAAAAAGTATTTCATTAAATGATAGTTTGTTCATTTTTCGATTAAGACAAAAAAAATTAGTTAGCTTATACTTGCATAAACCACCAAAATCTGTGAAGGATCAAAAGCGTTGGATATGTTCTAATATTAAGAATAATAAAGCTTTAGATTTTATTATAGTAAATAAAAAAAAAAATAAAAAGATTGGAACTATTGGATTGAACAATATTCAGAAAAATAGTGCTGAGTGGGGAAGGTGGATTGCACAGGGAAATTCGGTTCAAAATATTGAGTCTGTCCTATTACTATTAAATTATGGCTTTGAAAAACTAAAGCTCAAGAATATTTATTCATTAACGAATAAAAATAACAAAAAAGTTTTAAGCTTTCATAATAAGACATCGGCTATAAATAAGGGTTTAATAAAGTCTTATTTTATAATCAAAAAGAAAAAGATAGATGCAATTAAATATTCATTCACAAAAATAAATTTTAATAAATTTAAAAAAAAATTCTATCTTATGACTCGATCAATTCAATAATAAAACCATTTTTCATTTTTAGAAAAGCGACTTTTTTATTATTAAATGCTTTTGCTGGTGTTGGATTTACAATTAATTTAAATTTTTTTTTTAAAACCTTAACCTTTTTATTTATATCTTTTACCTTATAACCAAAATGGTAAGCGTAGATTTTTTTTTTAAAAAGGTTAATTAAACCATAATTTTTTATATTAGGTTTAATTAATTCTATAAGATTATTTGAATTTTTGATAAATTGTATTTGAACTTTAAAGATATCATCGTTAATTAGACCATTTTTTTTCTTATAATTTAATTTCTTAAATTCATTAGTAGAGACTTTAATACTATTAGTTAGATAACCTATATGGTGAAATTTCATAAAGATAAATTATAATATTTAATATAATTTTCACTAAAAAAACATATTTGTTTTATAATCTTTTTTTTTTGATACAAGAATTAATATCAATGAACAAAAAAATATTTGTTATATTACCGCATAAAGATCAATTTATTAAAAATTATGCTGGATCAGCATCGATTTGGGTAAAAGATTTTTTCAAAAAATCTGTTTATAAAAATAAGATTCAAATATTTGGATCTACTAATAATACAGAAAATGTTTTCATTAAAAGAAATTATTCAAATATTAAGATACCTAATATAAAGATTTTAAGTAAATCAAATTTTTACATAAAAAAATTATTGGAACATTGTAAAAAAGAAAAACCCTCAATTATTGAAATTCATAATCGTCCGTCATATCTTTTAAAAATAGCTGAATATTTCCCAAATAGTAATTTTATTTTGGTTATTCATAATGATCCATTAAATTTAAAAGGATCAATTTCTATTGATCAAAGAAAAAAATTATTAAAAATATGTTATAAAATTTACTTCGTAAGTTCTTGGGTAGAGGAAAAATTTTTTAATGGTCTAGATAAGAATTTTTTTACTAATTTTAGAACCATATATCCAAGCATAACCCCTTTAAAAAAATTCCCAAATAAAGAAAATATTGTTATTTTTTCTGGAAAGTTAAATAACGCTAAAGGTTTTGATAAATTTGGAAATGCTATATCAAAAATATTAGATAAATATCAAAATTGGAAAGCTATAGCTATTGGTGATGAACCCAGAGAAAAATATAATTTCAAAAATAAAAGATTATTTTTTACAGGTTGGATTTCACAAGATGAAGTTTTAAAACTTTATAATAAATCATCAATTACTGTTGCTCCATCATTGTGGGAAGAACCTTTTGGAAGATCTTCATTGGAAGCAGGTTCGAGAGGAAATGCTGTCATAATCTCGAAACGTGGCGGCTTACCTGAAACAATTAGTCAACCAATTTTTTTGAAAAAGATTACTTCGCAAGAAATTTTCAAAGAAATTCAAAAATTAATCTTAGATAAGAAATATTTAAAACGAAAACAGTTACATAATTTTAAAAATCCTCTACATCTTATCAACGATAATACAAAGATTATGGATATTGATAGAACTAAAGCTTTAAAACCAATTAAAAAATTCAATATTAATTTAAATAAGAAATTAAAAATTTTACATGTTTATAATAGAGCTGAAAAAATAGGTGGTAGAATTTATTTTATTTCAACTGGGAAAAAAATTGAAAATGGTTTAATTAGATTGGGTCATGATGTTGAGGGTATAAGCGACAGAGACATATTAAGTTATAATTCTAAAATTAGAGGAAAAGAAATATTAAATAAGATTTTTTTAGAAAAAACTCTTTATTATCGACCTGACTTAATTTTAATGGGTCATGTAAACACTATTAATAGTAATACTTTTGAAACAATAAAAAAAACTTGTAAAAATGTTATTATTTCTCAATGGTATGAAGATAATTTAACAACCAATGGACCTGATTTTCAAAAAAATTACTCAAATTTACAAGTTAATTTTAATTACATAGATAATTTTTTTATATCTACTCATCCAGATGATGTGAGTAAAAAAGATAGTAGAATAAATTACCATTTTCTACCAACACCAGTAGATAGAAATATTGAAAAATTAAATATATATAATTTTAATGATTACACTTACGATGTTTTCTTTGCAATGAGTCATGGTGTTAACCGTGGGACGATAAAAAGTGGAAAAAGAGATGAACGAGAAAATTTTATAAAAGAACTTATTAATCTAAATAAAGATATAAAATTTGATATATATGGTTTTAATGATCGTAACCCAGTGTGGTCTGAAAGTTTTTATTCTGCTATATCTAGATCGTCTATGGCCGTAAATTTAAATAGAGGTAAACCAAAAAAATACTCTTCAAGCAATAGAATAGGTTCTCTAATTGGAAATGGTTTGTTGACATTTATTGATATTAAAAAAAAATTTAATCATTTTTTTAATTCAAATGAAATAGTTTTTTACAATAATAAATTCGATTTATCTGATAAAATTAATTTTTATAAACAAAATCCAATACTGGCTAAAAAAATTGCAAAAAGAGGTCAAAAAAAATATTTTGAATTATTTAATGAAATTGAGGTAGCAAAATACATTGTTAATCGATCATTTAAATCAAAATCAGCCCCTAAATGGGAAAAATATATTAAATAAAATGATTAAGTTTTTGAATCTATATAAACAAGACAAATCATTACACAAAATAATTTTAAAAGATTTTCAAAAAATTTTTAAAAAAGGAGACTTTATATTTGGAAATGATGTAGATAAATTTGAAAAAAAATTTTCAAAATTTTGTGGTTCGAAATTCTCAATAGGATGTGCAAATGGAACTGATGCTCTAACAATTGCTCTAAAATCTTTAAACCTTAAAAAAGGGTCTGAAGTAATTATTCCTGCAATGACTTACTGTTCTACTGCTTTTGCTATTTACAATGCTAATTTGAAGCCAGTTCTTGTTGATATTAAAATTAATTCATCAACGATTGATTTGAATAAACTGAAAGAAAAAATAACCAATAAAACTAAAGTTATCATGCCAGTTCATTTATATGGTTCAGTAGTTGATATAAGTGAAATTAAAAGAATTATAAAAAAAAGAAAAATATATATAATCGATGACTGTGCACAAGCTCATGGAGCAAAAGATAGTAGGGGAAAAAAAGTCGGTTCTTTGGCTGATATATCTACTTTTAGCTTTTATCCTGGTAAAAATTTAGGTGCTTATGGAGATGCGGGTATAATTACAACTAATTCAAAAAAAATTTATCAGAATATTAGAAAATTAAGAAACCTTGGATCAGAAAAAAAATTTATTCATGAAAAAATTGGCATGAATAGTAGATTAGATAGTTTACAAGCAATAATACTAAGTTATAAATTAAAAAATTTGAATAAGTTAAATTCTAAGCGAAAAAAAATTGCTTCATTTTATAATAATGAAATAATAAATGATAAAATTACAAAGTTAAATTACTCGAAAAATTGTGTTTATCATCAATATGTTATTTTAGTAAATGATAGAAATAAAATAATAAAATATTTTAAAAAATTTAAAATACAATTTGGGTTTCATTATCCATATGCTTTACATCAGTTAAAAATTTTAAAGAATGAATTTAGAAATTTGAAATTTAAAAATTCTGAAATTATTGCAAAAAAAGGTATTAGTATTCCAATAGATCCAAATTTAACTAAAAAAGAAATTAAATATATTATTAATAAAATAAATAGTTTTTAGAATAATGAAAAAGATAAATAACATCATTATTTTTAAAAATGATGCGGTTGGAGATTTGGTTCATAGTTTAGAGTCAATTTATAATATAATTAAGCACAACCCTGAAAATAATGTTACAATATATCTTTCTGAAAGAAGCAAAAATTTCTCTTTTCTCTTTAATGATAAAAATGTTAAAATTAAGATAGTTAATTATAATCTATCTTTTTTTCAAAAGATAAAAATATTTTTTGACATCTTATCAAATAAAATAGATATTGTTTATATTTTAACACCAAAGAAATTTTATTTCTATTTACCAATTTTTTTTAAGAAAATAAGATTCTACGCATTATGTATTAATTCTACAAATAAATATAGAAGACCCTCTAATTTTTTAAGAAAATTTCTTTATAAATATTCGATAAATGACAGAGAAACAATTAATAAAAGAAAATCAACTATTGAATTACAAAATGATTTAACAAAGGATTTGAATTATAGTAAGAAATTTGAAATTAACAAACTACCTAAATTTAAGGCTTCTCATTTCAATAATATTAAAGGATATATTTATTTTCATTTAAAACTATCTAATTTTAAAAAACTTGGATGGGGATTTAATGAATTAAAAATATTACTTAATGAATTTCTCAAATATAAAAAATATGTGATTTTCACTAAAGATATAGAAAATAATGATAATATAGAGAATTACAAAAATGAATTTAATATTATAGATTTTTTGAACGGAGAAAAAATTATAAATGACTCAAATATCTATTTACTAAATAATATTAGTGGAAGTGATTTATATCATATAATAAATAACGCTGATAAAGTTGTTGCATTTCATGGCATGATGACTAACTTGGCCTCGATTGAAAATAACCAAGTATTAGATTTATTTCTTTGTGAAATAAACACAATTGAAGATTACAGAAGATACAAAAATGCATTTTATGAATTTAAACCTAAATATCCTGAATATGACTTTATAGTTCCCAGTAAAGACATAAGGAAAACTATAAGAAAAATGCAATTTTCATTAAAAAAATTATGAGCAAAAAGATAATTACACGTATTTCTAATGAGATAGGAAATCAACTTTTCATGTATGCTTCAACTTTTGCAATCGCAAAAAAATTAAATCGAGAACTATTAATTGACAATGAGTCTTCATTTAAATCATTAAAAAATATTAGCAACTATGGTTTAAATAACTTTAACTTAACGTCAAATATAGCGAATGATAATGATAAATTTTTAGGTATATACGGATATATAAAAAGAAAAATATTAAAAAAAATTAATTTTTTTTTAAGATTTAAAAATTTTTATATAGAAAAAAAGGATAAAAAAAAATTAACAAAATATTATGATGATATTTTAAAGATAAATTTTTCAAACAAAGTCTATTTTGAAGGTTATTTTGAAACTGAAAAATATTTTTTAGATATTAAAAATCAAATTTTAAATGAATTTAATTTTAAACATTTACAAAAATATAAAGAATCTGAGAATTACCAAAAAATAAATCAAAATAATACTATTTCAATTTGTTTAAGACAGAATCGATTTATTGAGGGAAAGGACAATAATACACTCAATAATAGAACAAAATCAGATATTTTTAGAAACGAACAGATCAATTACATCAATAAATCAATGATTTATTTGAAAAATATTGTCGAAAATCCAACTTTTTATTTATGGTCGAATGATCTAGAAAATATTGATATGTCATTATTCAATACCAAAGTTCATAAGATTTATCATGACTCAAAATTTACATCTGATATAGATAAAAGGGCTTTAGACTTATTCTTAATCTCACAGTGCAATCATCATATAGTAATTCCATCATCTTTTAACTGGTGGGGAGCATGGTTATGTCAAAAAAATAATAAAATTATTTGTCGACCAAATGATAATTTTTTTTCTTCTTTTAGAGTCAATAATGAAGATTTTTGGCCAAAAAATTGGGTGAAAATATCATGAATTTAATAGAAATCGGTAAAAAATATCCTTCTAGTAAAAATATATCTGGATTTATTCAATTATATGAAAAATACTTTTCTCCTTACAAAGAATCTAAGATTAATATTCTTGAAATTGGAGTCGATAATGGTGATAGTTTGCGTATTTGGCGTGAGTATTTCTCTAACGCAAATATATGTGGAATAGATATTGATAAAAAAAGTTTTACAATAGATAATACCGATATACTGGAAGGTGATCAATCTGATCATAATTTTTTAAAATTATTAATCAAAAAATATAAGAATTTTGATATTATTATTGATGATGGAAGTCATCAAGCAAATCATATTATAACTTCTTTCAATTTCCTTTTTCCTTATTTAAATGATAATGGTTTATACGTAATTGAAGATCTTCAAACTTCTTATTTACCTAGATATGGAGGATCTAGAATTAATCTCAATAAAAAAAAATCATCAATGAATTTTGTAAAATCTCTAACTGACTCAATTAATTATGAACATAATAATAAACCTTTTTTCAAAAAAAATATTTTTGATGGATTGGTTAAATCAATTTATTTTCATCAAAATATTGTATTTATAAATAAAGGAAAAAGTATAAATTATTTCTATAATCAAAATTATAGAGAAACTTTTTTAGATAAAATAAAAAAATTGTTATCTAATTTTTTTTAAATTTTGATTTTATTTAACGCATTATTTTTAAATAAATTCGCCTCTTGTATATATCTTCTTACCATTTGAGTGGTCTTGTGACCTGTCATAGCCATTATATTTCTTTCTTCAGCACCAAATTCTGCTGCAGTAGTTGCAAAACCTGATCTCAAACTATGTCCTGCATATCTTGATGAATCTAAACCAGCTTTTTCTGCATATCTTTTGATTATAAGTGCTACTGATTTATCTGATATTTCAAAAACTTTTCCTTTTTTTTTAGTGGAAAATTTTTCTTTAATGTAGATTTTAAGTGATATTACTGGACAAAACTCTTTATTATCGAAGTAGGGGATTGCTTTAATAATTCCTTCTCCAGATTGATCTGTTTTAGACCTTTTAATTAGAATTTTTACACCTTCATTAACAAATTCAAT
>MDTA01024842.1_pt1 | contig 10322 bp, 5 predicted proteins | sample 811151 | NCBI WGS metagenome assembly MDTA01 (sample SAMN05326648, study PRJNA326480) | marine metagenome | isolation source: seawater | place: Indian Ocean: South | collected 2010 | reverse complement strand
TCAACAGCAACAGCACTTGCAGTGGCATTTGGAGCATAAAGAATGGCAAAGAAAAAAATAGAAAATTATACTTTTTATCCTGGCATAGGATTAAATGAATCGGTTTATCCAAACGCAAAATGGTTGCTGGAAAATAACAAAACATTTATTCAATATGAAGTATCGGCATGGATAGCACAACAGGTTGCAGATAACGCCACAGGATTTGAAGGTTACACTTACGATGATGCGAAATGCAGAAGAGATACAGGATATAATATAGATGCATGGTTACACGATTTACAGTACGGTGGTAACCAAGAAACAACAAGAATAGCAAAAACATATTGGGAAAAAGATGTTGCACAAATTGACGGCACTAGAATTCCTGAGATTAAAGCAAAAGAATTTACAAGAGATTTGATTATCAATCATGTGTTTACAAATTCTGCACAAGGCACACCTTACCAAGCCACTTATGCTCAAGTTGTAAACAATACATATACAAGTGAGCCTGTTGCAGGTACACGGATTCAAGAATTATCAAAAATAGTAATAGATGTAATAACAACCGGCACAAGTGCATTACCAACATTTGTTAGAAAAGGTTTGGGTCATATAAGATTTGCAGGAAATTATGACGCTAGTGATTTGTTAATTGTAACTAACTCTACAAGATCTGAAGTTATTTTTAACTTTACTGATGCTACAAAAGGTGGAAAGGTAACAAGGGAAGATGATGTTACTCCTAGAGATAGTGGCGGTTATGTTATAAAATATGATTCAACAAATTCTAATGAAAATGCAGATGATGATTTTCCAAAATATTTACAAACAACAGATGCTATTACCACAGTAGATTTAGTTTTCAACACAAGCACTCATGCAACTGATGACGACATCCAAATCTTCATAGATAATGCAGAACAAAAAATTAGACCATATGACTTTGGTACTGATGCAATCGAACGTATGCGTATTGCACAACCTCTGTCTATGCTTGACGCTGACTTTGAATATGGTTTACAGCCTACAAAGTGGTCAGCAATTGGTATGATGAGAGGATATCCTAGTGTATACGAAGTGCCTGGCACTGATACACAGGTAATATCAGTCATAACTGATGCATCCGCAGGTACATCAGGTATAGGTTCCTCTTTAATTACAGTCAACACATTAGGTGCTCATGGCTTTGAAGCAGGTACTCCAATTACAATAAAAGCGTTAGAAGATGCTGTAGTAGGTGCCGCAAGAGCTGAAGGTTCTTTTGTAATAAACACAGTGCCGAACGCTACTTCATTTACGTATTATGCAAAATCTAAAGTTGGAACGTCAAACGGACAAGTATTATCTACCACATACACACAACTTAGACAGGGTGGTTTTTACACTGGTGCTTCAATAGGACAACCTGAATTTAGTGTGTATAGTGATGGTACTGCTGGAACTATGACATTAAGTTTGGCCGCACAACAGAGTGAAAACAGAATTGCTACAACAGGTGATATACCAGAAATTGGTGCTCCAATAAATTATCCAACTGGATTCAATACTGGTACACAAGTTACTGGTGTGTCTAGTACACCAGGCGGTACACCGTTAGCTATGAGCTTGACAGGTGATATTGCCCCTGGCAACACACAATTTACTGTGAGTTCTACAACAAATATTGTACAAGGTTTAGCCGCTGACAATGGTTCAGGTGATGCTATTTTTGTAAACAATATTGTTGGTAATACAGTATCTATGAGTGGACAGTTTACATCAAGTATTGCGAAAAACACTGAAACATACACAGGTGTAAGCGGAACAATAACTGCTCCTGCAGGTATTAATGCACAATTTAATATTAGTAGATCTGGTGTTAATTATTCAGTTGATGGAATCAATCAAGCTGGTTCAGGATACAAACAAGGTGATACAATTAAAGTATTAGGAAATAATTTAGGTGGATTGACACCTGCCAATGATGCCATAGTAGAAATTACAGCAGTAAACGGAACTGGTGGAGTAACTTCAGCAAGTATTACAGGAACTGCATTAAGTGGTAGTATCACATATCAAAATGTTACTGCAACTTATAATAACGGTGCAGGTACTTGGGGCGGAACACAAGTAGACGTAGCGTGGGAAAATAATGCTTATAATACTATTACGTTTAATTCGCCAAATGCAACTAGTGGTTACGCTGTAAACGATTTACTTAGACTTGTAGGTTCACAGGTATCTCCAGGATCTAGTTCAGATGGATCGCAAAACACTGGTGGAAATGATGTTGTTATTAGAGTTTCATCCGTTGGTGCTGGTGGTACTATAACCGGAACAACTATATTAAATGACTCTGCGAGAACAGGTACTCCACCTGCACAAACAATAAATTATACTTTTGGCTCTGGTTCATTAACTTATACAGGTGGTTCAGGATCTAACTTTGAATTTAATATAAACAAAACAACAGGAGCGACTGCAAGTTATAATATACAGATTACATTAGCCGGTTCTGGATACAATACAGCTGATACTATAGTTATTACAGGAAACAAACTAGGCGGCTCAACAGGACCTAATGATTTATATCTACGAGTTGTATCTGTAGACGGCACAGGCGGAGTAACAGATGTAAGATTAGAAGGAAGCGACGAATCTTCTGTACCGGTTGCATACAATGGATCTTCTGTACAAGGTAAAACTTTAGCAAACGTTGTTGGTGCAGGTGCAATATTTGATATAACAAACAATGGTACTGCTTATTCAGTTTCAGTAGATACCGCTGGGCAAGATTACGGACAAGATCAAACATTTACAATAGCAGGTACAGAATTAGGTGGATCGAGCCCAACTAATGATGCAACTGTAACCATAACAGGAGTGAACACTACAGGGTATAGCACTCAAGGATTAGTACAAACAGCCAGTGTTACAGGTACTGCTCCTACATTGCCTACGTCATTCACAGGAATAGCAGGAACCAATGAAGCACATGCAGGTGCCAGTGGGACTTTCAATGTCACTAGAACTTCAGGATCATATTCAGTAACAGTAAACGCCCAAGGTAGTAATTATAAAGTTGGTAACGAAATTACCATACTTGGTAACACAATAGGCGGAGCAACACCAACTAATGATGCATTAATAGTAGTGACTGGTGTTAATGGCTCTGGAGGATTGTCAACAGCAACTATCACAGGTACTGGAGTCGCAGGTGGTACACTTAATTTAGTAAATGGTATTACATTATCTGACTTTACACTCGGCGTAATAAACCAAGGAACTACCATACCATACGAAGCACTAGCAACTATTGAAATAACTTTCGCTGGAGCACACGGCATTGTACCAGGAGATACTTTTATTGTAACTGTTGGTTCCGATAGTGGCAGTAATAATCACTCTCTAGCGGCAGGATCTTTCATAGCAATCACCGTACCAACAAGTAAAAAATTAAGATACAACACTAGATCTCCAGGAAGTATTTCAGAATTCCTTGGAGATTCAACAGAAGATTACATAAGAGGTCAGGTGTATATGCGTCCTGATTCGTTCTTCGTTCACAGACCTTATGACGGTGGTGTGCAATTAGGTACAGGTGGCCCTCAACACGGTGCACAGGCAATTAGACAGAGTAAAAAATATATTAGATATCAGTCAGGTAAAGGTATCATGTATACTACTGGTGCCTTGTTTGCTCCATCTTATGATGTTAGATCGGTTACTTCAACTGGTTTAGAAATAGGAGCAACTCTTACAATCACAACAGACGATAATGATCACGGAGCACAGGTAGGCGGAAGAATTAGACTGATAGGTATTGAAACAGCAGGATACAATGGAGAATACATTGTTAATCAAATCATAGATGAAAGAACATTAAAATGCTTATCTACTAGAAGATTAGGAAGCACAAATGCTGTATTAGGTTTTGCGGCACAGATGACAGTCGTTGGTTGGCACGGTGCCACTGTACGTTCAGGAATATTTGATGACCAAAACGGAATTTATTGGGAATACGACGGAAGTAATACAAGTGTTGCACAGAGAACTTCAACAAAACAACTAGCAGGAACGGTCAATGCAGTTCCAGATTCTAATGTAATTGTTGGTTCAAACAGTAGATTTAGAGACCAACTGAAGGCAGGAGATAGAATTGTTATCAAGGGTATGACTCATGTAGTTTCTAACGTTGATTCTCAAACACAGATTACAGTAGCACCAGACTATCGTGGTGTTAATGAAGTTTATGCGGCTAAAATTAATCTAGTTACTGATAAAAAAGTACTACAAAGTGAATGGAATCTTGACAAATTAGATGGCACTGGCCCAAGTGGATACAATATGGATGTAAGATACATGCAGATGATTGGTATCCAGTACAGTTGGTATGGTGCTGGTTTCATTGATTGGATGGTAAGAGGTGCAGATGGTAATTTTGTTTTCTGTCATAGAATGAGAAACTCCAACGTAAACACAGAAGCATTTATGAGATCAGGTAACTTACCTGTAAGATATGAGGTTACAAACGAAGGAGCATTTGATAGGTTGACAGCCGATATAGATGCAACACAAACTACACTTACTTTGAATGAAACTAAATTCTTTCCATCAAGCGGTACAGTGTTTGTAGATAACGAGATTATATCATATACACAGAAAAATGATATTACTAAAACATTGAGTGGCCTTACTAGAGGTACAACACTTACAAACTTCCAAGCAGGTGCCACAAGACAATATGCGGCAAGTCCTGCAAGTGGACACGCGGCTAGGACAGGAGTCATATTAATTAGTAATACAATTACTCCTCTAATATCACATTGGGGTTCAGCGTTTATCACAGATGGTAATTTTGATGAAGACAGAGGTTACATCTTTAACTATACTGAGGCTGGTATTGAAGTTAGCACAACAAGACAGACAGCTTTCTTACTAAGACTGGCACCTAGTGTATCTAATGCTATTGTTGGAGATTTGGGAGATAGAGAACTTTTAAACAGAGCCCAATTATTGATGCAAGGTTTAGAGTTGACATCAGACGGAATAGATCCAGACAATGCAAATGCGCCAATTACTGGTGGTATTGTTATTGAAGGCATATTAAATCCACAAAACTATCCACTTAACCCAGGTGATGTAGGTTGGCAGGGCTTATCAGGATTAGCACAAGGTGGACAGCCTAGCTTTGCACAGATTGCCTCTGGAGGATCTATTAGTTGGGCAGGTGGGGCAAGTGCTTCATATACTACTGGTGCAGTAATGGCACCGGTCGAAACTGACGTACAACTGAAATCTTGGGATAACTTTTCGAATTTTTATAACGACTATTACTTTGAGAGAACTGGGCCTAATGGTTGGGAACAAAATAATGTTAACCCAGGTGATGAAATATCAACTACTGGCAACAACTATTTCCCAGCAGGTACTACTGTAGTATCAGTATCAACATTATCTAACAGTGTAAGAGTTGTATTTTCACAATTTCCTAACAATAATTCGTCTCGTGGGGTATCACAAAGATTTAAAAAAGGTGGAGACCAAATTAATTCCTCCCAACAATTTTTCCTCAAGTCAGTATGGGATGCCACTGGAGCAAAAGCAGGCACTATAATTGGGGATTCAGGAGGTGCTCCAACAGACCAAGGTGATATCAAACTTCCAGCAGGATCATATGTATCGCAGGTACAAGGACCATTGTTATTTGGTAATCAAAGTGGATCTGGTATTGAATATTACAAAGTAATATTTAACAACTCATTTTCAGGAACAGTTTCTCCAGGCGACTTGGTAAACTTTACATTCGTACAACCTGCGTATGCACAACCAGGCGAAACAGTATTTTCATTCATTGCACAACCAGGAGAAAGATCAACACTAGATCTTGCACTATTGAAAGAATTGACTAATACTACACTAGGTGGACGTGGTACTTTTCCAAATGGACCTGATGTATTAGCTGTCAACATCTATAAGACAGAAGGTGCTACGACTACAGCGAATATTATTGTTAAGTGGGGCGAGGCTCAGGCTTAATGTCCTGATCACCTTGGCTGTCGCCAGGTGCAATACGATAATTATCTTCAACAGAATCAGCGGTACTGACTTCAGTAACACTGCTTCCTGCTTCCATACATACTAATTGATGTGGTTGTAAAGGAGGATTATGCCAGGTCATACCTTGTGTTAATTCTTGTTCATAAATTTTAGATGTTTTAGTATCAATCCATCTAAGTAAAAATTTTCCATTATTTACAAACCAAGTTTCGTCTTTTTCTTTATGAAAATGTAAACTGAACTTTGATCCTACTTTTTCAAAAACCATGATTTTGCCACAGTATTTGTCATTGGTAGCCCAAATTAATTCATAGCCCCAACCTTTTTCTACTTTACCTTCGAGTCTATCAGGCATTTTTAATTATATCCTTTAGGTATTCTTCTATTGTAATCCAATGTCTAATTGGTATACTATTATGTAGCTTGGCATTGTCTGCACAGGTATATTCTTGATATTGTCCTTTTAGTTTGTTAGGCATATCAATATATTCTATTTTAGCTTTTTGGTGTTCAGCAATTAGTTTTGCAACACTTTCTATGTCTATAGCTTTGCCTGTGCCTAAATTAAAAATACCACTCACATCCTTATGCATCATTTCTTCATGTATTCTTACAAGATCATATACACAAACCAAGTCTCTTTTGTATTGATCACTGTTCTTAAATAATTTTATTTTACCATCTGTTGATGCTTGTTGTTGAAATTTACTAACCATGCTCATTTGATCACCTTTGTGACCTTCTCCTGGACCATAAACGTTAAAGTACCTAAAACTTTGCACAAGCATTGGAAATTGGTCTATACCATTATCCTTCAAAAATTTATCTATCAGTAACTTGCTCCATGCATAAGGAGTTTGAGGATAACATGGATCTTCTTCATTGAACGCTTTATTAGGACCGTAAACTGCTGAACTACTGGCTAATTGTATATTTGTTTGATAATTATCACATATCTGTAATAGCCGCATGGTGAATTCATAATTTTGTTTCCATACTTTGTCTATATCTCTTTCGGTTGTATCCGAAATAGCACCACAATGAACTACCCAATCATATGGTTCTACTGTAGGAACAACGTTTTCTACATATTCAAATCCTTCAACCTCATGTCCTTTATGAATCAGATATTGAGCCATATGACTTCCTATAAAGCCTTTGTGACCAGTGACTAAAATTTTCATTGCTGTATTTTTCCTATTGTTTTACTTGTACTAACACCGTTTATTGTTGGAAAAATTAATACTTCTGCTAGTTCATTTCCTACAACTGTATCAATTGTATAATCACCACCTTTTACAATTATGTCTGGTTTGTATAGTTTAATTTTATTTAACGGAGTATCTTCTTCAAACACTACAACTTGATCCACCCAAGGTAGTGTTTCTAGCTGAGCTTTGCGTTCATTAACATCGTTAATGGGTCTAGTTTCACCTTTTAATCGTTTCACACTGGCATCGTTATTAATACCAACTATAAGTTTATCACCTTGTTTACTGGCGTATTTCAGTAATTCAAAATGTCCTTTGTGTAATACATCAAAAACACCATTTGTCCAAACTGTAACTTTTCTTTTTAAATCTTTTGGTGTTATAACTGTAGTGCCTTGTCGTTCTACTGCTCTAGCGGCGGCGTAACAGGCAGTTTCACATGCTTGGAAAACGTCTTGACCTTCATGCAAACAATGGGCTATTACGGCTAATACAGTATCTCCTGCACCCGTTACATCTACTATTTGATTGGTTGGTTCTTTGAAGTGTTTATACCTTGTGTCTTCGCAAAGAACATGCATGCCGTTTGCTCCGTCTGTTACAACTAACCATTGCCAGTTATGCTTTCTCATAATATTTGTTGCATCTATTTCATCGAACTCACCAAACCATTCCACATATTCTTTCATGTTAGGTTTAACAAGATATGCACCATCATAAAAATAATCGTGCTGTTTTGGATCGACTAGCACTTTAGCTTTTCTAAACAACTGACTGACTGTATTTGCTTTCACTGTGCCTTTTGCATAATCGCTTATACAAACAATATCATTTGAATTTATGTTTTCAATAAGCGTATCTATAATTGTATCCTGTGTGTAATATCGTTCCCTATCCCAACGCATTACTTGTTGGCCACCTTGACCTACAAATCTTGTTTTTGTAGTAGTCATGTCAGCGTCATTTTCTACAAAACAATTTATTTTTGTTTTACCTAAAAGTTCTTGTAGTTTATTACCTTCTTTATCACTAGCTACACAACTATACAGTTCTACATTATCATTAATACTTGCTAGATTTGTTGCAAGATTACCTGCACCTCCGATACTGTAAGTATATTCATCTTCTTTCATAACCAGTATAGGTGCTTCGGGACTTACTCGATTGCAAGATCCATAGACCCATCGATCTAACATGATATCGCCATAAATTTTTATCATTGCATATCTCTTATAAATTTGGTATTGTCAGGTAAATTTATTGATTTATTATCGTGTTGAGATACATGATAAACGTAAGCAGTATCAGAAATGTTAATATCATTATTAAAACGTAATTCTCTTCTACAAACTTCATCTGTAAGTTTGCCAGTGCCTGCTAACACATAGCTCCATAATGGCCATCCTGCACAACCTTCGTGTCTCGGAAACATAGTGTGATTAGGTACTCTATTTTTACAAACCTCATGCATGGTTTTCACAAAGTCAGTTGCTGTTTCTCCACTATCTATGTAACGCCAAAATTCTGTGTCATCACGTCCACAAGTATAATGTGCGACAAGAAAATCTTTTAGTGTATCATATAAATGAGCATTTTTATTATTATAATCGTTTATTTGGCCTTCGTTACAAGTTTCATTTCTATCTTTACCTAAGCAACCAAAAACAAAATGTTTAAGTTGAAAAATAGTAGTGTGTATACTTGTTGCTTCTAACGGTTCGGCAAAAGCCGCACATAAACCTACAGACAAAACATTTTTGATCCATAGTTTTTCTTGCCTACCACTTTCGAATTTTAAAAGCCTAATTGGTTCTACTTTTTTTCCTATATTTTGTTCTAATTCTTCTTGAGCCTTTTCAGGCGTAACAAAATCATCACTGAAAACGTAGCCACAACCTCTTCTATTCAATGTAGGAATTTGCCAACACCAACCATTTTTTTGTGCCCAAGCATTAGTAACAGGCTCAATTTTTTCATCTTCATCATAAGGTAATAAAAAAGGCAATGCAGAGTTTACAGGTAAATTGTTTTTGTAACTTTTCCATTTGCCGCCAACAGCCTTCATTAATATTTGGTTAAAACCACTAGCATCTATAAACATATCTCCTTCGACAGTTTGTCCATTGCTTAATTTAAGTTTTGTTACCCAACCATTTTCAGGATCTTTTTCTACATGTTCTACTTCACTATCAATGTGTTTTGCTGTATTTGATATTTTTTTAAAATATTGTCCCACTTTGTGTGCATCAAAATGATATGCATGGTTTCCTTTATCTTCGACAAAACTATTTTTATTATGTTCAATTTTATAACCTAGTTCAGTTGATATATGTAGTAAATCTTGTTCACGATAACCCAATGCATGTTGAAATACAATGTCAACAACATCTCCACTAGTTGGAGATCCATCAATAGGTCCATAGTAATGTGATTTTGTATCTTTATTCCAACCAATATGTTTGATGCCTAGTTTTAATGTTGCATCACACTCTTTTATAAAGTCTTGTTCAACACAACCTAAATTCCACATTTCATTTTGCACGATGTTAGTAAGTGAACCTGTACTACCTTCTCCTGCACCTATAATGCCAATCTTAGAACTTTCTATTACTGTAACATTGTGTTCAGGTCTTATTTTTGATATCATCAAGGCCGCTAGCCATCCGGCAGTACCGCCTCCAACAACGACTATCTTCATGCCATAAAACCTTCTCTTTGTCCTTTGTATGTTTTGAACCAATCAAGGCCCATGTTTGAAGTTTCAATTGCATTCAAGTGTGATATACTAGTACGTAATCTAATTTCTTCATTTTTTCTAAATTCACTAACAGCAAAATCAATTGTCATAGGCGCTAGTCTGTTTAGATCTTTTTCTACAGGATATCCCATTTGTATTAGCCACAGTTGCCAATTCTGTGGATGAAACAAAGTGTTGCTAGATACATCACTGTAGAATGATCTTTGAGGATCTTTTAACCATTCTTCATACCATAAATGTTTTTCGGATTTGACATGCATTTCTTTTACATAATTCCAAAATGGTGTGTCCCATTCTGTATCAGCATAATGACTTCCAACAAAATCTAC
>MDTA01001399.1_pt1 | contig 10323 bp, 11 predicted proteins | sample 811151 | NCBI WGS metagenome assembly MDTA01 (sample SAMN05326648, study PRJNA326480) | marine metagenome | isolation source: seawater | place: Indian Ocean: South | collected 2010 | reverse complement strand
TTTCCCAAGGCTTTTCAGTTAGTAATTGAAAAATGCTTTTCTTTTTGCTCACGTTTTCTCAACTTTCGCTCCTATTATCTCGCTTGGAGGTTGGTTTTGTGGAATATAATCTTCTTTAGCTCCAGGGACACTGAAGTCATAGGGCCATCTATAAACTTTAGGAAGTTCCTTGCCCCAATTACCATGCTCTGGAGGCATTTGAGGTGTTTGCCATTCTAAGGAATTTGCTTTCCAAGGATTTTTTTCTGATTTTTTACCTAATCTAGCACTAGCAATTAAATTATATAAAAATAATAATTGTGCTGCACCAACTATTAGAACAGCAATTGTTATAAACTTATTTAAAAGAAGTGTAGATGTATCAATGTAAGGGCTATCATAAATTTCAAAATACCTTCTTGGAACACCAACGAAGCCCTGATAATGCATGGGGAAATAGATCGCATATGAGCCGATAAATGTGAACCAAAAATGAATCTTTCCTAAAGTTTCGTTCATCATTCTTCCTGTTATCAAAGGATACCAGTGATAGATTGCTCCAAAAATAACAAGGATGGGAGCAATACCCATTACCATATGGAAATGAGCCACTACAAAATATGTATCGGACAAAGGAACATCAACTGTTACATTCCCTAAAAACAATCCTGTTAATCCTCCATTTAAAAAAGTTACTATAAATCCGAGAGAAAATAACATTGGCAATGATAGTTGAATATTTCCTCTCCATAAAGTTAATATCCAGTTATAAACTTTAATTGCAGTGGGTACGGCAATTATAAGTGTTGTTGTTGCAAAAAAGAAGCCAAACCATGGATTCATTCCACTCACATACATATGATGTGCCCAAACGAAAAAGCTTAAAGCTCCAATACCTACAATGGCCCAAACCATCATCCTGTATCCAAAAATGGTTTTTCTTGAATGCACTGAAAGCAAATCTGAAACTATTCCAAAAGCTGGCAAAGCAACTATATAAACCTCTGGGTGACCAAAAAACCAAAATAAATGCTGAAATAATATTGGACTCCCACCCTCGTGAGTTAATGTTTCACCTAATGAGACCATGGCTGGCATGAAAAAGCTTGTTCCAAGAAGGCTGTCTAATGTCATCATCAAGCAACCTACTAATAAGGCAGGAAAAGCAAACATGGCTAACACTGTTGCTGTAAAAATTCCCCAAATCGTAAGAGGTAATCTCATTAAAGTCATACCTCTGGCTCTTAGTTGTAATACAGTAATTATATAATTCAATCCTCCCATTGTAAAACCAGCTACGAAAAGGATTAATGAAATTAACATTAAAATTATACCCATATCACTTCCGGGTGTCCCGGCAGTAATTGCCTGTGGTGGATAAAGTGTCCAACCTGCTCCTGTTGGTCCTCCAGGCACAAAGAAACTTGCTAATAAAACCAAAACTGCAACAACAAATGCCCAATAGCTGAGCATGTTTACATATGGAAATGCCATATCCCTAGCACCACACATTAATGGTATTAATAAATTTCCAAAACCTCCTAAAAACAATGCCGTCAATAAATAAACTACCATTATCATTCCATGCATTGTTACAAACTGGTAATAAGATGCTGGATCAAGCCATCCGAGACCAGGGAAAGCAAGTTGAATTCTCATCAACCAAGATAAAACTAATCCTAATAGACCAGTGCCTACTGCAGTTAGAGCATATTGAATTCCAATATATTTTGCGTCTTGTGAGAATACATACGTTGTCCACCAACTATGGGAATGGTATAGTTCTTGATCTGGTAATTCTGCATCTGGAACTGCATCTATATCAGGTGTACTAACGGATGATGCATCAGTTGCGTAATCTGACTTAGCTTCTAACTTGTGTTCGTATTCATCTGACATAATTGTAAACCCTTATAATTTATTTTCCTTTTTTTACTAGTTGCAAATTGTCATTTTTTCCACTTTTTGCCAACATTTTCTCAAAAGTTATTTGTTTTGCTTCCCATTTTTTATAATCTTTCTCTTCGTCCACTATTACTCTTCCTCTCATAGCATAATGTCCAGATCCGCAATACTCGGCACATAGGACTTCGAAGTCACCTACTCTTGTTGGTGTAAGCCAGTAGTAAGTAATTATACCGGGTACCATGTCCATTTTGCCTCTAAACTGTGGAACATAAAAGTTGTGCAAAACATCGATTGTCCTTAGTTCAAATTTAACTGGACGATCTTTTAATACATGAAGTTCTTGAGCATCAACTAATAAATCATCTTTTCCATTTGGATCTTCAATAATTAAGCCAAATGGATTTTCGTCGTTAATATATTTAATATCTGTTTTTCCTAAAACTCCATCCTCGCCAGGTAGTCTGTATTTCCAACCCCACTGATAAGCAAAAACTTCAACTTTGTATGCGTTATCCGGAACTGTAACATATTGATTCCACACAACTAATCCAGGTGCGAGTAAAGCTGCAACTCCAATAGCAGTTGCCCAAGTTAATCTGCTCTCTAATTTTTTATCTTCAGGCTTATATTCTGCCCTTCTATTTTTGTTATAACCAAACTTCCAAACGCAATATGCAACAAAAAAACATATGGCTACAAATACAACGCCAGTAATCCAAAAAGTTAGAATTATAGTATCATCCATATTCCCCCAGTTTGATGCTACTTCCGTCCACCACCACGGGGACCAAAAATGGAACGCAATGGATCCGATTGTTATTAAAAATATGCTGAGTGCTACTATCATTCTATGCGTTTGTAATAATAAAAATTCCTAAGAGCACAACACCAGCTATAAGTATGTGGTTACCTAAATCTATAAAACCCATTTTTTTATTTTTAGGATCAACTAAATCTTTCCATTTAAATGGAACGGGTTTTCTTTTGACTGCTATTTCCGCTTCATTCTCATTTTTTTCTAATCTTAATGAAACTGAGAAAAAAACGAAATAAATAAACAAGACCAAAAATACAACTAGTCCTAAAAGTAATAGATATGAAGTACTCATAATGTTTTTTTACTATATATAACATCTTTATGCATGTTTAATAGGTTTTTGCGACACTTTTACATGGGTAAATTACCCTTGAATTTAATGGATAAATTACTCTTGGTTTAAAGAATAACTTAAAATTGTTGTTGCTGAGATTGCAGCAGTTTCTGAACGTAAAATGTTCTTTGCTAACGAAATAGATATGGTTTTTTTATTATCAACTATTAATTGTCTTTCATTTTCAGAAAAATCTCCCTCGGGACCAATCAAAATACAAGCAGGTCTCTTTTTATGTAAAATATTTTTTAAAGAATTATTATTAGAGTTTATATCACAAAATATAATCTGTCCATTATGTGAAAAATTTTTTAAAAAAATTTCAAGTTTTTGTATTTTTAAAATTTCTGGGATGAAAATTCTATTTGATTGTTCGCTTGCTTCTGTAACAATTTTTTGTGCTCTATCAATGTTAATATCTTTAACTATACTTCTTTCGCACAAAATTGGAATAAATTTTTGTATACCTAACTCAGTAGTTTTTTGTAGCATCATATCCTGTGGAATTTTTTTTATTGGTGAAAAAGCTAACCATAAATTATTTTCATTTTTAAAGTGCCTAATTAAGTTCAAAACCTTGAACTCTGTAAAATCTTTTCCATGAGCAATAATTTTAACATTCCATTCACCATTCACTGAATTAAACATTGAAACCTCTTCGCCAGGTTTTACCCTTATTACATTCTTAATATAATGAGATTGTGATTTTTGAAGTTTTGCAATAAGACCATTTTTTAATTCACCAGAAAAAAAAAGTCTTGCTTTTGATGTCATTAAGAATTTATATAAGTTAAAATGTCAAAATCAATTATTATTAATAAAACTGGTGGCCCAGAAGTTTTAAAAATAGAAGAGGTAGATGTTGGAAGCCCCAAACCAAATGAAATTAAAATAAAAAATACTGCTATTGGATTAAATTTTATAGATACATATCATCGATCTGGTCTCTATCCAGTAAAATTACCAAGTGGTATAGGCATGGAAGCATCTGCTATAATTGAGGAAGTTGGATCAAATGTAAAAAAATTTAATAAAGGGGATAAAATAGCTTATGCCTCCCCCCCGTTAGGAGCTTATTCTGAATTAAGAAACATTCCTTCTGAGATAGCAATCAAATTACCAAATGATATAAATGAAAAAATAGCAGCATCAATAATGACAAAGGGATTAACTACATATTATCTCTTAAATCAAACTTACAAGCCTGGTGCAAGTGAAACAATACTATTTCACGCGGCGGCGGGCGGTGTTGGACAAATTTTTTGCCAATGGGCAAAAAGTTTAGGGTGTAAATTAATTGGCACGGTCGGCTCAGAAGAAAAAATTAATATAGCAAAAGAATATGGGTGTGATTTTGTAATTAATTATAAAAAAGATAATTTTGCAAAAAAAATAAATGAAATTACTAATGGTATGGGTGTAGATGTTGTATATGACGGTGTAGGTAAAGATACTTTTTTGGGATCAGTAGAGTGCCTTAAGGAAAGAGGTATGATGATATCTTTTGGTAATTCTTCCGGTCCTCTAGAACCAATTAATGTTCCAAAAAGCATACAGCCAAAAGCTTTATTTTTTACTCGACCATCGTTAAGAAATTATCTTAAAGGTGAAGAATTAGATAATGCAGGTGAACAGTTATTTAAGCAAATTAAATTCGGTAAAGTAAAAGTTAAGATATTTAATGAGTATGGACTATCTGAAGCAAGTAAAGCTCATAAGGATCTTGAGGCAAGAAAAATTATAGGTCCAGCCATACTTATACCAGATCGATAAAAATAAAATTATGAAAATTTTGAGTCCTTGTATAAGTATTTGCAAAACTGACCCTAAAACAGATTTCTGTTACGGTTGTGCAAGAACTAATGAAGAAAAAAAAATTTGGAAAGATCTAAATACTGAAGATAATTGGAAAAAAGAAAATCTTAAAATTTTAAAAAGTAGAATGAGTCATTCACAACTTAAAATATTTCTTAAATCTTATAATGAAAAAATTAATTTAGGAAGATTAGTTTATTCAAAAAATTTAAAGAAAGAACCATAATATTAATCCAACAACAGCAAGTATGAGAATTAATACCCTTATACCAAATAAGTACCTGGTTAAATTTTTAGAGTTCTCTATGTCCTTGCGTTTTCCAGCGCCTATTCTTATAACTAGATAAAATATTAATAATAATATTAATATGATTATAAGTATTATTGGTTTAGAGAACATTATTAAATTTATAGTAAATTAAAACTTTTTGTTTATCAAAACTTTTTATTAAAGATGATGATTTTGAAGTCATTATAATTGGCAAAAATAAACCTAGAGCATACAAAAGTATTATAACTATAGCTGCAATAATAAATGCTCTAATTGCATTAATTTTCATAATTGATACTATTCATCAAATTTCATATCTGACAAATGAAATTTTAACGCATTTGTAGATAGAAATACTTCTAACATAAATAATAATATTGAAAAAATCATTGATATACAGCATGAAGCAAATATGAGCCTAGCGATGAGAATCGTGTCAAGATATAGTCCGAGCACCGTAAGCATATTAAACAAAAAACCTAAACATGCTGCTCCTATTGAATATTTTAAATATATGATTCTTTGGTTTAAATTCTTAAGCTGTTTTTCCCATTCTGGAGGTATGTGTTTCTCAAATACATATTCGTCATGTAGCTTCCTTATTAATGCACTCAATGTGTGAAACCTGTTGCTATATACTGCTAAAATTAACGGGATAGCTGGAAACATCAGTGCAGTAACGGTATAATCTATATTCATCGCGAATCAAATTGATTATGTATTTACTGTTTGGTATTTACAAGAACAAATAATGTCGTCGCACCTAAAAAACTTCATTAATGTAACAAGATTAAACCGACCTATCGGCTTTCTTTTACTATTTTGGCCGTGTGCTTGGGGTTTAGCGTTGGCTAACTTTTTTATAAAAGATTTTTATATTTTTTTTTACTACATTTTTCTTTTTTTAGCTGGTTCAATTTTAATGAGAAGCGCAGGATGTATAGTAAATGATATAGTTGATGAGAAAATAGATAAAAAAATTTCAAGGACAAAAAAAAGACCAATAGCTTCAGGTATATTAGATAAAAAATTAGCGTGGGCTTATGTGATAGTTCTTTGTTCTTTAGCTTTTATAATTTTAATTCAATTTAATTTTTTAACTATTTTACTTGGAATGTTTTCAATGATATTTGCTTTTAGCTATCCATTCATGAAACGTTTCACTTATTGGCCTCAGTTATTTTTAGGTTTTACTTTCAATTGGGGTATCATAATGGCCTGGTCCGCAATGATGAATAATATAAATTATCTGCCTGTACTATTATATTTTGGAGCCATATTTTGGACACTCGGTTATGACACGATTTATGGATTACAAGATGCATCAGAAGATGAGATAATTGGCGTAAAATCAACTGCGATAAAATTTAAAAAAAATCTTAATCTTTTTATTTGTAGTTGTTATTTAATTTCCTCGATTCTGATTTTTTTTGTAATTATTAAATTAGAAATAAATTACTTTTTAATATTTTTGCTTTTTTTTATGTTTAGTTTGTTTTATCAAATTAAAATTTATAATCCTAAAAAACCTAATAAATGCCTAGAGGCATTTAAATTAAATAATATTTCAGGTTTATTACTTTTTTTAACAATTTTTTTTATAACAAATAAAGACCTATGGAATTGAATAGAATTACTTTTTTTTTAAAAAGACTTTATAAAAATTATGTTAAGCAACATATGTGGCGAATAATGTTGGCTCTTTTATTTTCTACTATTGTCGCTGGAACAACTTCAGCGATCGCCTGGCTTTTAGATCCAGCAGTTAAAAGAATCTTTATCGATAATGACAAAACTTATGCAGTGCTAATCCCAATTGTAATAATAGTAGTATTTACTGCAAAGGGTGTTTCTCTATATTTAGCCAGATATTTGACAATAGTACTAGGACATAGGGTTATCGAAAAAATTCAAGGTGAAATGGCAGGGCACATTTTATTATCTGATACACAAACGATAGAGTCTAAACACACTGGTAGATACATTTCTAGTTTTTTATATGATGTAGGTTTAATTCAAGGTCTTATTAGCACAGGTTTTCTAAACATGATGAAAGATACTCTGACTTTGATAACCCTACTTTTTGTAATGTTTTATCAAAATTGGAAGCTGGCTCTATTTTCTATAATTATGATGCCACTTGCGGCCTTCTTTGCAAAATCATTAGGAAAAAGAATGGGTAAAGCAACAACACAAAGTGCTGTTTCTGCAGGAAATTTCTCGACTTTGCTTACTGAAATTTTAAAGGGATCCAAAATTATTAAAATATATCAAAGAGAAAAAATTGAAGAGCAAAAATCAAAAATGGCTATAAAAGATTTAGCAGATAAACAAATAAAAATTGGACAAGTTTTGATTAGGGCAACTCCAATTATGGAGACACTTACTGGAATAATGATTGCAGGATTTATTTATTTTGCTGGTTATTTAATATCAATTGGTGAGATTGGTATTAATAATTTTTTTTCATTTTTGGCTGCTATGATGCTTTCTTATCAACCAGTTAGGTCTTTGGCGACCCTAAACATGTCCATTTATCAGGGGACAGCTGCTGCAGAAAGAGTTTTTAAAATCATAGACGAAAAAATAGAAATAAAAGAGGATAAAAATCTTCCAAATATAAATATAAAAAAAGCAGATATAAAATTTGAAGATGTAAGTTTTCAATACAAAACTGGAAAAGATAGCGCCATAAAAAATGTAAATATAGATATTGAGGGAGAAAAAATTACAGCTTTAGTAGGCCACAGTGGTGCTGGAAAAAGTACTATTATGAATTTAATACCAAGATTTTATCAGCAACAACATGGAGAGATATTAATTGATAGCCAAAATATTCAAAAGGTTTCTTTAAACTCTTTGAGGAATAAAATTTCAATGGTTAGCCAAGACATTATTTTGTTTGACGATACAGTTGAAAATAATATTAAGTACGCAAAATTTGATGCAAAAGAGACTGAAATTGAAAATGCATGTAAATTAGCAGCAGCTGATGAATTTATTGAATCTTTACCTGACAAATACAAAACCCAAATTGGAGAGAATGGTTTAAGACTTTCTGGTGGACAAAAACAAAGGTTATCAATAGCTCGAGCGATACTTAAAAACTCACCAATAATATTGTTAGACGAGGCTACTTCCTCACTAGATACTGAGTCAGAAGAAAAAGTTCAAAATGCAATATTTAATCTAACAAAAAATAAAACTACCTTAGTTATTGCTCACAGACTATCGACAATAAAAAAAGCTGACAATATTATTGTTATGAAAGATGGAGAGGTTGTAGGAAAAGGAAAACATATTGAACTTTTAGAGAATTCTAAAGTTTATGCAAATCTTTACAACAAACAAGTAATTTAAATATTATGCATATACTGTTTTATAACTTTTTAATAAAACTTTTTTATTTTCCTTATTGTTTAATTATTTTTTTTAGAAAATTTAAATCTAAAGAACACCCAAAAAAATTTAAAGAAAAAATTAAAATTAATAAAATAAATAGGCCAAAAGGTTATCTGTTTTGGTTTCATGCGGCAAGTATTGGTGAGTTAAAAACCATCTTTCCAGTAATAGATTTTTTTTTGCAAAAGGATACTGAATATAATTTTTTAATCACTACAGTAACTTTAAGTTCATATCAGCAATTTGAAAAGAAATATGGAAAAAATAAAAGAGTTTTTCATCAGTTCCTTCCTTATGATGCAAATTTTCTAGTAGAAAATTTTTTAAAAAACTGGAAACCTAATATAGTTTCTTTTGTAGACTCAGAAATTTGGCCCAACTTTTTTCTTAAAATCAAAAAAGAAAATTTACCATTTATTTTACTAAATGGAAGAATAACAAAAAAGACTTTCAAAAGATGGAAATTAACTAGAAATTTTGCATGTGAATTATTTCAATCTTTTGATTTAATTATAGCATCAAATAAACAGACTGTTGAACATTTAAATTTCTTTAAAGCAAAGAATATAAAATATTTTGGTAATATTAAATTCTGCTCAAAAGAAGAAAATTTAGATGTAAATGATATTAATCAAATAAATTTACATGAAAAAGAAAAAGTATGGTGTGCTGTAAGCACTCATTCTGATGAGGAAATTCTTTGTGCGAAGGTACATTTAATTTTAAAAAAAACTTTCTCTAGTTTAAAAACTATTATAATTCCAAGACATATAAATAGAACTAAAGATATTTATTACAGTTTAAAAAAAATGAATCTTTCAGTTCAAATTAAAAACGACAATCAAAATATAGATAGTTCTAAAGAAATAATTTTAATTAATTATTATGGATCAGTTTTAAAATATTTTAAAAAATTCAAATTAATATTTATGGGAAAATCGTTTTTAAAAAAAATGGTAAATGACGGTGGACAAAATCCAATAGATGCAGCCAAAATGGGTTGCTTTATTTTCCATGGACCATATGTATCGAATTTCCAAGAAATTTATGAATATTTAAATTCAGAGAACATTGCTGAGGAAGTGAATTCTATTAATAAATTTGCTGAAAGATTAAAGATTAATTTTGAAAAAGGTTTTAATGAAAATAACAATATTAAAAATAAATTAAAAAGTTATGGAAATGAAATACATATGAGCACTATTTCTGAATACATGAGATTAATAAAATGAAGATTAATAAACCAAAATTTTGGGATAAAAATTATTTAAGTATATATTCTATTTTTTTAATTCCAATTTCTTATATATATCAAATAATTTTTTTTATTAGAAAACTTTTGACTAACAAAAAAAAATTTCCAATACCGATAGTTTGTGTTGGTAATATATATATTGGTGGAACAGGTAAAACTCCGATTTGTATTAAATTAAAGGATTTAATTGCACATATTAGTAGACCGGTTGTTATTAAGAAAAATTATAAAAATCAAAATGATGAAATTGAACTTTTAAAGAAATATTCAAAAGTGATCGTGGCTAAAACAAGATCTGAAGGATTAGATTTAGCGATAAAAAAAAAATATAATGTAGCAATTTTAGATGACGGCTTTCAAGACTATAGTATTCAAAAAGATTTCAATATAGTTTGTTTTAATAATAAACAACAAATTGGAAACGGACAAACTTTACCCGCTGGTCCTCTGAGGGAAAATTTATCTTCTTTAAAAAAATGTGATTTAGCATTGATTAATGGGAGTAAAATAAATTCATTTGAAGATAAACTCAAAAAGTATAA
>MDTA01110472.1_pt1 | contig 10324 bp, 4 predicted proteins | sample 811151 | NCBI WGS metagenome assembly MDTA01 (sample SAMN05326648, study PRJNA326480) | marine metagenome | isolation source: seawater | place: Indian Ocean: South | collected 2010 | reverse complement strand
TGGAGTTGTAGTTGATGGATATATAACCGGTTCAGATGTTTATATTGATCAAAATGAAAATTGGATAAAAGATTCAGATGAAAATTCTGTTACATCTGACGACCTTGGCAAGTTTACTTTGAGATATAACAACGGTAGTCTAATTTCAGTTGGAGGCAGTGATCTAGATTCTCAAGTATTACTAGATGATTTTTTAATTACTCATAAATTGACTGGACATACAGAATTTAAAGTTATAACTCCAATAACCTCTGTAATGTATTTCATGAATACACCATCAAATATTAATTCTGCACTTGGCATTGATAGTTCAATAGATATTCCAAGCTTTGATCCAGTTGCCAATAAAGGTGATGGCGACATTAATGATTATGTATATGAAAAAGGTAATCAATTAACCATTCTTTCTTACGCTCTACAAAATATAAGCAATGACCTAAAAACTAGCACTGATAAAACACAAGATTACTTTAAAGCAATTGCAGAAGAGTTAGAGAAAAAATATGCTGAATCAAGTGCAAAGGTAGATATAGAAGATCAATTGTTTATCACAAACGTTTTAGAAAATTTAATCACAGCAAAGACATTGACTATTACAGATCAAGCAAAAGCAAACATATTGAATGCAATGTCTGGACTTTTGCCAGTCATACAAGTTAAAGCAGAAGACAATATAACAACAGGATTGATTAGATTTGGCCTTTCAACATTTCAAACTGATATTAAGACCATCGCAAATGGAACAGCATCTGCAGAGACAATAACAAATTACAATTCAAATTTATTAAATTACATAGCTAATGATCAGTCGATTGATGTGAATGACCTGGTACCAAATATATTTGCAACTGACGACAACATAACCACAAGCGAAGACAATCCAGTAGATATAAATGTATTAAACAATGACTCTTTTAATCCTAATTTGTCATTAATCATTTCAAGCACAGATGGAAGTAATGGATCAACGTCAATAACAAATAACATTATTACTTATTCACCTAATAAAGATTTTAATGGCACTGATACGTTCACCTATAACATTACTCAATTAAGTAAGACATCAAATGCAAATGTTACAGTAACCATAGATTCAGTAAATGATGCTCCGGTAATAAACCTTGCATCAACCATTCAGGTAAATGAAAACCAAACTGCTGTAGCTTCAAATTTTATTTCAGATCCAGATGAAAATGATACCTTATCCCTAACTCTTTCTGGTAATGATGCTGATAGCTTCAATCTTTCTTCTGACAATGTTTTAACTTTTAAATCAGCTCCAGATTATGAAAGTGAAAAGAGATCATATTCTATTACTCTTACCCTTACAGATGGCACAGATACTGTTAGTAAAGATATAACAATACTGATTGTTGATGTTAGTGAGATTGCACCAATTTTCTTATCTCTACCATCAACAATTAGTGTTGATGAAAATACTTTAAAGGTTTATCAAATAAAAACATTTGATGAAGAGGGTGATGAAATTAATTACTCAATTTCAGGTGAAGACGCTGATCAATTTAACCTATCAGGTTATGGTTTAATAAGCTTAAAGTCTGTTAAGGATTTCGAATCAATTTCAAAAAAACGTTTTGATATAACTATAACTATTTCTGATGGCATATTTTCGCTATCAAGAGAGGTGATAGTCATTATTAATAACTTAACAGAAAATCAGCTCGGTGAGAGCGTTCTAGGTAATTCAAAGTTAGAATAGGAGATATTATGAAAAATATATTTTTAACATTTTTAGTAATTTCATCAGCTATGACTTTAGCTGACGATTATGAAACTGCTCAAAGATTTCAAGAAGGAGATACAATTTCAGCAGATGTCTTAAATGATATCTTAGATAGAATGGAGCTTGCATTAAAAACAACAACATCTGCTGATCTCATAGGCACATGGGATCTTGTCCAAACAACATGTGCTGGAGATGGTGGACTTGGTAACTGTTCATCAATAGATGGAACAACAGGTTTTGGTTCGAACGTTGATAGTCTCTATAAACAAAGAACAGATACTGTAACTTTTTCAGACGACGGAGATGGAACATATTCTTTATCACAATCAAATTATTGTGCCTTCGTTAGATCTGGTACTGGAAATTCTGCTTGTTCACTTTCATATGCTGTTGTTGATGGAAGGTTCATTTTTAATTCAGGTGGATTTACTGCATATAATTTACAAAGAGTAACAAACACTAGGTATTTAATGACAATAAATGCGTCTGGATCAGGATCCTTCAATGTAATTAGAATAGATAAACAAAGTCAGCCACCAAAAGCACCAAAAGAATTAGCAATAACTTTAGATTCTGGTGTAGCAACATTATCTTGGACGGCTGGAGATAGCACTGAAACTGGATACAATGTTCAAAGAAAGAACTCAAGTGATGGCAATTTTGCCTCAATTGGTACACCAAGTTCAGAATCATATGAAGACTCGACAATAACAAAAGGAAATTCTTATTGGTATAGAGTATTTGCTACAAATGCAAATGGAACAAGTGTTGGTTCCAATGTTATTCAAATCTCATACTTAAACACACCGCCTTCTATGAATTTATCGTCAACTATTTCAGTTAATGAAGGTGTTACAGAGGTTATAGATGTAGGAGCTACAGACGCTGATGGTGATTCCTTAACTTATAGTTTGGGCTCACAAGATCCAAGCAATGATGCTACAAACTTCTCAATTTCATCATCAGGCGTTATAAGTTTTAATTCTGCACCAGATTGGGAAAACCCATCTGATTATAATACTGATAACATCTATACGATTAATGTTTCAGTATCTGATGGAACTGATACTGTTAAACAAGATATTAGTATTGTTGTACAAGATATTGAAGATTGAGTTTTAGGCACCTATAGGACACCAAAATAATTTATTTATGGTGTCAGGTTAATATATACTCTTTAAGTGGCTTTAAATTTCAACATTTGAATTACACTAGAGTGTTTGAATGGCATTCAAGAGGTCCGCGGTTCGATCCCGCGTAGCTCCACCACTATCATAGTGTAATAATAGGATATTTATGAATGAATTTATAATAACAGCAGCGATAGTTTTACATCTTATTATGATTTGTGTTGGCAGTTATAAGAATTTTCAATAGTAACTTTGATATAGTCTAATTAACCCTTAAAAGTCCGATTTCATAAAGCTTTTTATCATTCAATTTATTTTACCTATCCTTATTTTTTATATAAAATTTCGTTCGGAAAACTTTATTCTTATGGGGATATGTTTAATTTATTATAAAAATGAACAAAATGCTTAATTATCTTAGATATTTTTATATCAGCGCATTTTTTGTAGTTACTGTATTTCTATCCCCGGAAGCTCATACAGATGGTATTGCAAGTGTTAATTCATATGTAGAAATCAAATCAAGTGCTACTGATTTCAGAGCCCGAAAACAAAGTAATAATGGTCAAAGGTCAACTTCGGGTTTTGACTTCATAATTACTCCTGAAAGAACAGATATTTGTCAACAAGGTCAGACTAGTTCTATATGCACGAATACATATAACTTTAGTGGTGTTGGTTATGTGCCAACTGGAAGTGCTACTTCGATTGTATTTAGAGATACACCAGCTAATTCTTACCTAGTTTTTATTAATGATAATCATGATGCTAAAGCTGATCGAACCTCAATGATTGGTGAAATAGTATTTGATTATGAAATATTGGGTTACTGGACAGATCCTTCATATACAGTGGATTTTGATTATGTAGATAAATTAGGTGCAACATATCCAACCTCAAATAATAGCGGTTTTAGTGCAAGGCAGACAGAAGACCATGTTCATTATGGAAGTAGCACTACTAGCTCCACAATATCTGGTGATTGGGTATCTATTGGCTCCGACAAAAGAACATTAAGGTTTGGCGCAAAAAATGGAAAGCCGGGTGACTATATTCGAGTTATTACCAGAGCAGATAATCCTATTATTGATTTTAACATTTCTAGTTCTAATGGAGCTGAATCTGTTTCTACTGCATCCTTGACTGTAGATTTATCATTCGCATCAAGTCAAGACGTTACAGTTTATTATAGTTTAACAGGAACAGCTACAGGATCAGGTACCGATTACACTCTAGCTGATGGAACGCTAACAATAAGTGCTGGTGATACTTCTGGAACTATCACGATAGCAGGGATTGTTGATGATTCTCTTGATGAAGCTAATGAGACAGTGATCGTTACTTTGTCTAGTCCAAGCAATGCAGACTTAGGTGGTGACAAAGTCCATACATATACAATAAAAAATAACGATGATGCTCCAGTAATTAAATTCAAGAATGCTAGCTCTAAAGGATCTGAATCAAGATCTACAAAAGCCATTAAAGTAGAATTATCTGAAGCCTCAGGACAAAACGTAACAGTAGATTACACTGTAACTGGAACAGCCACAGGCTCTGGTACTGATTACACGCTAGCTGATGGCACTTTAACAATCAATGAAGGATCAACCAGTGGAAACATTAAAATTCTTAATATTGTTGATGATTCGCTCGATGAACCAAATGAGACAGTTATTGTAACTTTATCAAGTCCTACCAATGCAACATTAGGAAGTAATAAAGTCCACACTTATACCATTAATGATAATGAGAATGCTCCTAGTATTGATTTTAATATGAGTAGTTCCTCAAACGACGAATCAGTTTCTTCTCAATCAATAGTTGTCAATCTGTCAAACATTTCTAGTAAAAATATTAAAGTTAATTATCTAGTTACAGGAACGGCGAGTGGATCGGGTATAGATTTTACCTTAGATGATGGAACGTTAGAAATAACTCCAGGTGAAGAAACTGGAATTATTACAATAACTGATATTGTTGATGATTTATTTGATGAAGATGATGAGACAGTTATAGTCACCTTATCAAGTCCAATTAACGCAACTTTAGGTACTAAAACTGTTCATACTTACACTATTAGCGATAATGATAATATTCCTGTTATTGATTTTAATGTTATAAGCTCTAATAGTGACGAGCCTTCACCTCCGATAAGTATTTCAGTAGACGTATCTGAAATGTCTGGCAAGGAAATATCAGTAGATTATCAATTAACAGGTTCAGCGACTGGATCTGGTGTAGACTACGATTTAGATAATGGCACACTAACAATAGATCCTGGCGAAAATAATGGAGTTATAACAATACCCAGCATTATTGATGATGATCTCGCAGAAGAAGATGAAACGATTATCATCACCTTATCTAATCCAACTAATGCAACTTTAGGTGATGATTATATTTATACTCATACGATATCGGCAAATGACGATGATAAGAGACCAGTCTTAATATCAACCAATCCTGAAGATGATAGTATTAGGGTCCCTATAGATAGCGATATCATTTTAGAGTTCAACAAAGTTGTGAATTGTAAATCAGGCACCATTACTATTGAATCAGAGGATAACTCTTCCTCATTCGCTGTAAGTTTACCAAATGAAATTGTGACAGGTTGTGGTACAGAGACTATCACGATCAATTTACCAACAGACCTTGAGTATGAAACAAAATATTACGTGTTAATTGAAAGCACTGTATTTGAAGATAGTTTGGGTAATTCTTTTAAAGGTATAAGTGACAAAAAAGATTTTAATTTTAGAACTCCACTTATACTAACCGATCCTACTTTGAAGCAGCCTGTAATTGATAATGTAAAAGCTATGACACAGATTGCAACAAGATGGGTTGATAAAAATATAGATGTAATTTCTAAAAGGATGAAGGTTTCATCACGTCAAGGGTTGAGGGTTAATTTTAACAATAAAATTATTGATTCAATGAAAACCACTGGTGTAAGTAATCTAGATAATAATTCTGTTGAGATGCCAATAGTAGAATTTTGTACAATTAATTCTAGTGGTCCTAAAACCACGCCATCCCTAAAGATAAAAGTACATTTGTCAAAAATAACGTCTGAGAATATAGCTGTAGATTTTAATGTCAGCGGATCATCCGGAATAGAGGAATTTTCATATGGGGAAGGGGTATTAAATATAGATGCTGGACTAAAATCTACTATCCTGACAATTGATGATATTCCGCAAGATAGATATAGCTTTATACAAGGAGATAGGAAAATTATTGTGACTCTTTTAGAGTCCTCCAATTCATTATTAGGTAAGAATTTAGTTTATACACATACACTAACAGATAATCAAAAAGCTTGGACGGATCCGAATATTAATTATTTTTGTTTGTCAGATTTTGATAATACCGAATCATCTACATCAATCGTTGAAAAGAACTCATCTAATTCTAATACAGAAGTCAATGACTCTGAATTAAATGAATCAAAATTAGATTTTGCGGATGTTAATACTAGAATCAACGATTTGAATACAAATGAAAATAATAATCAAGCTGAAATTATGCAAGATACAGAACAGTTAAAATCAACTATCAAAGCATGGGCATCAGATCCTGTGAATGTGACAGCTGATGGAGAGCTCAAGGATGTAATTGGTGATTGGTCAGTATGGATCGACGGTGAGTTTGGGGAATTTACTCTGGGTAAAACAAAACCTTCATCAAGAATTTTAGATGAAAAATCTTTTCATCTAGGTATTGATAGGTTGTTGAGTGATGATGGTGATATTTTTGGTTTTGCACTGGGATTAGGAGAAAGCAAACCAATGGATAGAAATCAAGACTCAAATACTGAATCCAGAAACTATAGTTTTTCATCATATGGAAAATTTGATAATAAAAAGAGTGCGCTTCAATATATTCTTGGTATAGGTAAATTAGAATTTGATTCAGATCGATTGGATGGAGAAGAACTTCTTAAAGGTCAACGAGAAGCAAATCAGGCATATTTATCCCTTGCGTTAATACGTTCTTTAAATAATGAATACAGTAACTGGCAAATTTCACCCTATCTTAGAATTGATGGTTCATATACAGAGTTCGATAAATTTAGTGAAATAGGTGGTGAGGCAGCATTAACTTTTGACGAGTTAACATTATCAAATGCCAAGGCATCAATTGGAACAGATATCAGCTATCTATTTTCAAGATCTAAGTTTAATGTAACGCCCTATATAAAATTAGAATATGGCTTAGATTATTCCAAAACTTCTAATCAGAATATGTATTATTCCATTGAAGGTGCAAGCAGGAATTATATTTTAGAGCTGGATGATGGAGTTAAAACACATAATTGGGAAGCTGACATAGGATTAATGTTTGAAATCTTTGATGCCATGAATACTAATATTGGTTGCAGAAAGGAAGGCCGTTCTAGCTATATTTCTGACTACTCAGGTATAACTAATAATGATATTTGGTCATCAGAAGTTTGTTTTATTGAACTTATGTGGAATTTTTAATTAAACATTTTGAAATAATCAGTCAATATTTTGTCGAGATTATTCAATTTAACTTTTGAATTAATAACTAAACATTTCAATCTTTTAATTTATCAAATTTTAGATTTGTGTCATCAATTGACATCAATCTAACAGCAAATATGTCTTTTAAATAATTTTGATAATTTTTCCATGGAGATTTGATACCTTGTTTCGGCATCATATGAAGGCCTCTTTGAATATATCCAGAAGTAAAATCTATTAGTTCGTCATTACCATGTGCTTTTTTATCATCAATTGGTGTGCAGCATGTTACACCTTTTTTATCCATTAAATTTATTAATCTGCATACATATTCACATGTAAGGTCTGCTCTTAGAGTCCATGATGCATTTACATATCCAAATGATAAAGCGAAATTTGGCACACCACTTAACATCATTCCTTTGTAAGTTAAACATTCATGAGCATTAATTTTTTGATTATCAATCATTACATTTATATCGTTAAGAGTATTTAATTCAATTCCAGTAGCCGTGATTATGATATCGGCCTCAATTGTTTCTCCAGAATTTAACAATATTCCATTTGAAACAAATTCTTTAATAGTATCTGTAGCTACTGATGCTTTATTTTTCTTAATCGCTAAAAATAAATCGCTATCAGGAACTAGGCACATTCTTTGGTCCCAAGGCTTATAAGATGGTGTAAAGTGTTTTTCAATATCATAATCAGAACCAAGCTCTTCTTTTAGTAAATCAAGAATTGATTTTTTGATTCTATTTGGAAATTTTCGAGACATAAAAAACGTATAGCTTTGCCATAAGATATTCTTCCATCTAATTAAAAAATAGGTAATTTTAGTAGGAAGGAACCTTCTTAAGAATTTATTTATAGAATCTATACTTGGTCTAGATACAACATAACTTGGTGATCTTTGAACCATTACAACATGATCAGCTTTTTTTGCAATTTCCGGAACAATTGTTATAGCAGTTGCTCCGCTGCCAATTACGGCAACTCTTTTGTTATTGTAATCTAAATCTTGGCTCCAAAATTGAGGATGGATAATCTCTCCTTCAAATTTATCCTGGTTTACAAAAGAGGGCATGTGGGGTTTTGTATAACTGAAATAACCACCACACAAGAACAAAAAATTACATGTCATTTGAACAAGTTCATGATTTGTTTCTATATTTAATTCCCATAATCCTTTTGATGAACACCAATTAGCAGACTTTACTCTATGATTTAATAAAATATCTTTATGCAATTCATTTTCTTCGATTGTTTCATTTAAATATTCAAGAATAGAAGGTCCATCAGCAATTGATTTATCATGAATCCATGGTTTAAATCTGTAGCCTAATGTATGCATATCCGAGTCAGATCTTATACCTGGATACTTAAATAGATCCCAAGTGCCTCCAATATTTTTTCTACCTTCCAATATACAAAAAGATTTATTAGGACAAGTTTTTTTTAAATTAAATCCAGCAGCTATACCTGAAATACCTGCTCCAACTACAATTACATCTTTAAACATGATTTAATAATTTTATTATTTATATCGTAATGATAGGTTAAAATTTTTATATGAGATTCATTTTACTATTAATTTTTATATATTCTAATGTTACATTTTCAACAGATGCAGTTATAAATGAATTGCAAAATAAAAGTCCTGAACGAATTTTATATTTGGGTAACAGTTATTTATATTATAACGATAGTCTTCATAATCATGTAAGAAGAATGTTAGAGGAGGACTACTCTAAAGAGATAGATAAGACAAATTACAAATTGGTAACTATAAGCGGCTCAAGACTACCTCATCATAATATTGATTACCCATTAAATCATAATAATTTAGGTGCAAAAAAACCATTTGAATTAGTAATATTACAGGGAGGAAGTGGAGAGGCTAATACAGCAAATGAAAGAGAAGATTTCGCATTAAAAGCTAAATCAATGATAAAAAAGATCCATAATGCTGGAGCAGAAGCGGCATTGTATATGACTCATGCTTATGTTGAGCCCCATAAAAATACAAACCCTCAGATGATTGAAAATATCAAGAAAATGTATATTGATGTTGCAAACAATAATAATGTATTGGTAATCCCTGTAGGTATAGCTTTTGAAAATGCATACAAGATAAATCCTGATATAGTCCTACATAAAGAATATGACGGATCTCACCCTAGTTTGCTTGGAACCTATTTAGCTGCCTCTGTTGTTTTTGCAAGTATCACTCACAAATCGCCGCTTCTAATAAAATATAATTATTTTGGTCAAATTTCCAAAGCTGATATGAAATTTCTTCAGAAAGTTGCAAAAGATACAGTTGAGGATTTCTATGAGATAAAATTATAATTTGTCTGCATAGTTATGATTAGTTTCACTATGATGTTCTTCGTCAGCTCTAACATGTCTAATTAAATCAGAAAGCTTTGCATCAGAACCAAGCTTATAATAATTGATTGCTAACTTAGGAGCTTGGATGTTATCAACTTTACCTGATTCAACTAGGTCTAAATATTCTGTATAACTTTTAACTGCTTCATCTTCAAAATAGCCTATCATCCTATGCGCAGTTCTAGTAAAAAATATATACATAAATAGGTAGAATAAACCAAATATTACTTGCGAAAATAAGACTATAAATCTTTCAAGATAATTAGGTTTTGCAATTTCAATAAAGAACATTAAATGCATTCTCTCATTTTCTGCTTCGGCAAGCATTTCTCTTATCTGTTCACCATATCCAGCTTTCATTGCTCTGAGACTTTTAAAATGCATCCAAACACCTGCAACCATGCCAGGTACTCCAGCCACAGTCTCTAGCACAACAGCTCTATGCCCATATCTTTTTGCAAAAAAGGTATCTGCGATTATCCTAAAAAATTTAGTCATTGATAGAGCAAAGGCATCTGAAATATTCTGTTTATTTAATTTATCAAGTATTTGCATATTTA
>MDTA01055767.1_pt1 | contig 10324 bp, 11 predicted proteins | sample 811151 | NCBI WGS metagenome assembly MDTA01 (sample SAMN05326648, study PRJNA326480) | marine metagenome | isolation source: seawater | place: Indian Ocean: South | collected 2010 | reverse complement strand
TGCTTTAATATTCAAATCATTAAATATTTTTGCTAATCTTTCAGCTTTTTTTACTGAAAAATCTACATCTACCCTATTAATTACCTGCTTATCAGATAAATTTTTTCTGTTTAAAAAATATTCCTCACATGTAATAAACGAATATCCTAAATTTAAGACTTCTTTGTATTGTTCCTCAATGTTCTTAAAAGTAAATTGAAATTTATGCATATTAATTATCTTTTAGAACACAAAATTTATAGTAAAAACTTTTTGTAACATATCCCTGTTTGTAAAGTCCATAAAAGAAATCTTTCATATTCTCAAAAGTTTTTTTATAAGTTTCATGTTTAGTGTAATGACTTGGTGGTGTATTCATGATTACATTCCATTCCCTATCAGAAATTCCTGTTCTTTTTTTTATTTCTTCAAGTATGTCAGAATCAAATGGTTTTTCTTGTTTTATTTTCTTTAAAGCTTCTGTTCTGGTCATTTTATTTGCTCTAATTAATGCAGAAAATTCTGAATACCTTAGATCAATACCAAATTTCTTTGGCAAATAATAATTATTGACAAAATACGCTGTTCTATTTTCCATGTGGTGTCCACCATACCATTGCCAACCATATTTTTTTGTCAACATTTTTTTGTTTTTTTCTTTATCATAATCAATATAATATAATGGTCTGAATTTGGTGATTTTATCCTCTGAAATCCATTTTATCCATTTATCAAGCCAAAGAATTGGTAAATTAGATAAGTTTCCGTCTCCGTACTTTTCATTAATTCCCTTTATATACATTGCATCCATATAAAACCAACCTGGAGGAGATATACCCTCTGATCTAAAAGAATGTCCCTCCCAAATATGCTTTATTCCGTATTTTTCAGCAGCATCATATAAAACAGTTGCCAACGCAATATCAGTAGGTGTGTCAATTTCTGGAACTGATGATTTAATAAATGATTTATATATTTTTTGATAATCAATATTATCGACAACATGGGTATACAAATCGATGTCTAATTTTTCCAAAACACATTCAATATTTTCTACAGCTATTCGTGAATTATATGTATTATCAAAGTGAGCTGCAAGAACTCGAAGTCCAAATTTATTTTTTGCTAGTTCTAGCATATATGAAGAATCAGCACCACCGCTAACGCCTATGACAACATCATATTTTTTTCCCTTCCCATTTTTTTTTGCTTTTTTTACTTCATTTTCAAGAATTTTTAATCCTTTCTTTCCTGTTGGATATTCAATTGACATTTGATCATATTGAACACAATAATTACACACTCCATCATCATTAAAAAAAATTTTAGGTATACGACTATCGTAAATACATCTTTTACAGCATGTAATATCATCTTTATCGTAAGTATTTAAAAATTTAAAATGTTTATTCATGAATTAAAATTTGACTACGCTTAGGAAACCTTATTAAAACGCCCATATCTTTCTTTTGATAAACTGCCATACTTCCAATTGAAGCAGCTTGAACACCAGTTTTATATAAAATATTTTTCAAGTCATTATTACTACCACAACCTCCGTTAGCTATTATCGGTATTTTTAAATAATTATTTACATATGAATTCAGTTTTTCATCATAACCATTCCACGTGCCTTCATTATCTACTGATGTTAAAAAAATCTCTCCAAAGTCTAATGAAATAATATAATCTAGGAGGTCGTCAAATGAAAATTTATGAGAACGATTTGAATATGTGAATACCTCATATTTTCCTTCTTTATTTTTTTTAATATCAACTGAAGCCACAACACTTTGGCTACCAAATTTTAAAACTGCTTCCTTTATTACTTTAGGATTATCGAATATTAAAGAATTGACAACAACTTTTTCAATCCCTATCGAATAAAGTTTTTTAAAATCATTTATGGTTTTTACTCCACCTCCATAAGCTAGCGGCATGAAACACTCTGACGTAAAATCACTTAATAAATCATAGTTAATTTTATTAATCTTGGTTGCGGTAATATCAATCAATATTAACTCATCAACCTCCTTAGAATTATAAATTTTAACAGCATTTATTGGATCTCCAATATAAGAAGGATTTTTAAAATTAATGGTTTTTACCAACCTTCCGTGGCTTAGTAATAGACAAGGCATAATCCTCTTTAATGACATAAATTAGATTTCAGAAAATTTTTTAAAAATATCCATGCCGTAATGTAAACTTTTTTCAGGGTGGAATTGCATGCCTAACAGATTGTTCATTTGTATTCCTGAATGGAATTTAATATTGTAATCTGTTTCAAAAAGAATATTTTCAGGTCTATAAGAATTTACATAGTATGAATGAACAAAATAGAATCTATATTTTTTTTTATCAGAAAGAAAATTAGTTTTGTCATTCACTTTTGTTACATAGTTCCATCCCATATGTGGAACCTTATATTCTTTAGTAGACTTAAATTTAATAACATCAGCATCAAACCATCCTAGCCCTTCTTCTTTTCCCTCCTCACTTTTTTTACACATTAACTGCATTCCTAGACAAATACCTAAAAATGGAATCTTATCAATCAAAGCTTTTTTATTTAAAATATCAACTAAGTCATATTTTTTTAGATTATTAATTCCGTTATCAAAAGATCCAACTCCAGGTAAAATAATCTTTTGAGCATTTATTAGGTCAGATTTTTTTGATGTTATATGCACATTCTTAACGTTAATATGTTTAAACATATTTTTGATTGAAGATAAATTACCTAAACCATAATCAACAATAGCTATCATATTTTGCTAGTAAATTTATTACCAAAAGTAATTGAATTAACAACATTCTCATCACTTCCTTCTAATCTTAAATGGGTAATCTCAATTGCATTTTCACCACAACAAACTACTATAGAGTTATTATTTTTCTTAGCAACTAATCCCATGACTCCATAATATTTTTCCTTTACAATTTTTGATTCAATGAAGTAATATTTTTTATTACCTAAGTATGAAAATGCACCAGGATAGGGGTCAGATTGAGCCCTGATAAAATTATGAATATTTATATTAGTGTTACTCCAATTAATTATGCCGTCATCGGGCTTCCTTAAAGAGCAATATGTAATATTGGTTGTAGATTGGGATTTTCTATTATTTGTTCCTTCTAAAATATCCTTATAATTTTTATTAATTAATTTAATTGATTTTAATTCGGCAACATTTAATAATGTAGAAATATTTGTGTTATCATCTATTATTATTTCTTCCTGATCAATAATATCCCCATCGTCAATACCTTTAGATAAATAAAACATACTAATTCCTGTCTTTCTATCTCCATTTATAAGTGACCAAACAAAAGGAGCAAAGCCTCTGTAACTAGGTAATAGAGACCCATGAATCCCAATAAAACCTTTGACAACAAAATCAATCAATGTTTTAGGTATAATCCAATACCAACCAATTACCATAACAAGATCTGGTTTATGATTTTTGATAATTTTGGATAAACCTTTGGGACCATCCAAAATATATAATTTAATAGATTTTTTTGAAGCAAAATTTTCAAATTTTTCTAATTTACTTCTGCTATCATTTCTATCATCAAACGTAATTATAGAATCTAACGAAGATCTATTTATTTCGCACATTCTTTCCAAAATAGAATAACCTAATGATTTAGATCCTAAGAAAATAACTTTATTTGACATATTTTTTTATTGTATCACATATAAATTTAATATCCTTATAGTCTAAGTAGCTTCCTATGGGTAAAACAACACCATTTTTATAAGCAAAACTTGCATTTGGATATTTATCCTCTGGAAAATTGTACTTATTCTTGTAATATTTTTGGATATGAACTGCTTGTGCACCTAAATTTGCCTGAATATTATTTTTCTGCAAATAATTAATAAAATTATCTCGATTTAATTCTTCACTTAATAGAATGTGATAAGATTGAAAAATAGTTTTTCTATTTTTAAATTTACATGGTGTTGTCAGCCAATCCAAATCTTTCAATAAATCACTATATCGCTTAGCTAATTTATTTCGAGAATTAATTTCCTTATTAAAATTAGTCAATTGATGAATACCTAAAACCGCTTGAAATTCTGTCATTCTATAGTTAAACCCAGCGTAGTTAAATTCAGGTTTATTTGAGTTATACTCTATTCCATGGTTTCTCAAAGCTCTTACTTTTTTAGCGAGATTCTTATCATTGGTAATAACAGCTCCTCCTTCACCTGTTGTGATAGCTTTTCTAGGATGAAAACTAAAACAACCTAATTGACCTATAGAGCCAATCATTTTATCATTATATTTTGAGCCCAAAGCACAGGCTGCATCTTCTACTAACTTCAATTTGTATTTATCACAAATTTTTTTGACTTCACTCATGTTAGCTGGTTGACCAAACTCATGAACTACCATTATTGCAGTGGTTTTTTTTGTAATGACCGACTCAATCTGAGAGGTATCAATACAAAAATCGTTGAGATTAATATCAACAAAGACCGGTTTAGCTCCGATAAACTCAACTGAATTTACAGTGGCTATGTAGGTAAAAGCGGGGACTATAACTTCGTCAGAGCTTTTAATATCTAGGGCTAGCAAAGATAAATGTAGAGCTGCTGTTCCATTACTAACCATAATTGCCTCTTTAACATTTAAATAATCTGCAAGATCTTTTTCAAATTTAGCTACTTGATAACCTTGAACAAGATTTCCAGATTTTAGTATATCAACAACATCATTAATAGCATTCTTAGTAATATTGGGTTTAGCTAGTCTTATCATAATTTATATTAAAGTAAATGATCCTTTATCCATTCCGCGGTATTTATTATGCCCTTATCAAGATTAATTTTAGATTTAAAACCAAGTATCCTATGCGCTTTTTCAATTGATGGAATTCTTAATTCAATCTCAGCTGATAAAGCAGGCTTAAATAATATATTAGAATCAGAGCCTAAAAGCCTACAAACTGTCTGAGCTAAACCATACGTTGTAGCTACGGCTCTACTATTACCTATATTAAATGACTCTCCGATTGCAGCTGGGTTCTCAATGGTTTGAATAAGACAGTCTACAAAATCCTCCACATAACACCATGCACGAATCTGATTTCCATCTCCATAAATATGAATATCTTCATTTAGAAGTGCTTTTTTAATAAAAATTTGCATTGCTCCCTCACCGGTTTGACCTGGTCCGTAAACATTAAATGGTCTTACCGATACAACAGGAAGATTAAATTCTGTGTGATAAGCTTTGGTCAAATGCTCTCCAGCTAACTTGCTTACAGCGTATGTCCATCTGGCCTCTCCTGCACTTCCAGCAACAGTATCTGAATCTTCTTTAGATTTAAAAGCATTGCTGCCAAAAACTTCAGAAGTTGAGAATTCAACAATTCTATCTTTTACTTTATTAATCCTAGCTGCTTCTAATATATTTGCAGTTCCTATCATGTTAACCCTCATTGTTAGTGTTGGCTTTACGATTACCGTATCAATTCCTGCAATTGCTGCTGCATGAATAACAATATCAGCCCCTTTCATACTTTGGAGTAATAGCTCATAATCTAATACATCACCTCTGATTATTTTAATATTTTTATGATTGGAATATTTAGACGAACTTAGAGTATCCCTTGTAAAATTATCATAAACAACTATTTTATTGTTATCGACATATCTGGCTATTAATTTATTAGCAATAAATCCAGCACCTCCAGTGATAAAGATTGTTTTATTTTTTGTCATTTCTCTGAAATTTTTTTGATTTATTTATTAAAGGGATGTTTTGATAATTTATGTTTGGCAAATGGATGGTATTCCCCTTTTAATCCAATTGGTTTAGAGTTTCTAATTTGATGAACAATTTTTATCGCAGCTTCAGTCTCTGAAATACCAAAACCATCATCTTCAATAATTTTTTTGTATGACACAGTATGTAAATCAGTAAAACCACCACTGAATTCAAATTCATTTCCTTCTATGGTTATTGACCTATACGTTCTGAGACCTTTTTTCTTAATGTTTTCAGGGATTAAATCGTAATTTATCGATAAGAACCATCTTACCCTTGCTTTTTCAAAAATTAAATAACCAGAAGCTCTATCGTGTGAATTTACGTGTACTATATTTTCTTTAAGATTTCCAAAAATCCAACTAAGCATATCAAAAAAGTGAACACCAATATTAGTAGCTATACCTCCAGATTTTTTTAAATCCCCTTTCCATGAGGTGTAATACCAATTTCCTCTAGATGTTAGATATGTCAAATCAATATCGTAAATCTTATCCTTTGGGCCATTATCGATTTTAGCTTTTAATTCAATTATGCTTGGGTGTAATCTTAGCTGAAGTATATTATATATATTTCTTTGATATTCCGATTCAATTTTCTTTAAGGATTTTATATTCCATGGATTTAATACAACAGGCTTTTCGCAAATAGCATTAGCTCCATGCCTTAACGCAAATCTAATATGAGAATCATGCAGATAGTTAGGTGAACAAATACTTACAAAGTCAATTTTAACTCCATTCTCATTTATAAGCTTTGAAATGTGTCTATCAAATCGTTCAAATTCGGTAAAAAATTCTGCATCTGGAAAATAACTATCAATAATTCCTACACTATCAAATAAATCTAAAGCAGCTATTAAATTACATCCATTATCTTTGATAGCTTTCATATGTCTTGGTGCGATATAGCCTGATGCCCCAATAAGTAAAAAATTTTTCATAATTTAAAAATATTCAGATTCTACAAATTTCTTATTTAATAAATCTTTCTGCGAAATTTTAATATCTTTTTGGGGTATTTTCCAGTCGATATTCAAATTATTATCGTTAAATAAAATACCCCTTTCAAGATCAGGATTAAAATAATTATCAACCTTATAAGAAACAGTTGCTGATTTACTCAATACAATAAATCCATGTGCAAATCCGGTTGGGATAAAAATTTGTAGTTTATTTTGATCACTAATTTCGACACTAATATGTTTTCCAAATGTTGGAGAATTAGATCTTAAATCAACTGCAACATCTAAAATTTTTCCATAGTCTACAGAAACTAATTTTGTTTGAGCAGATGGATTTAACTGAAAATGAAGACCTCTTAAAACCCCATAATTAGATTTGGACTGATTTTCTTGACAAAAATTAATTTTACTTGCAACAAATTTTTCCAATAAATCAATTCTAAATGATTCACAAAAGTAACCTCTAGAATCTTCAATAATCTTTGGTCTAATTGTAAAAACGTCAGGAATAGCCAATCTTTCAAAAAACATATTAAATCTCTTTATATCTTTGAATCAAATATTCTCCATAAGTGCTAGACTTATAGCCTTTTGCTAACTTTAAAAACTGCTTTTTTGTTATAAAATTCATTTCATATGCAATTTCTTCAATACAACCTATTTTAAAACCCTGTCTCTTTTCTATGGTATTAATATAATTTGAGGCATCTAGTAATGATTCGTGAGTGCCTGTATCAAACCAAGCAAAGCCTCTACCCATAATTTCTACCTTTAATTTTTTCATTTCTAAAAATTTATCATTAACAGATGTAATTTCTAGCTCACCCCTTTTACTTGGTTTTAATGATTTAGTTATCTGAATAACATCATTTGGGTAAAAATATAAGCCAACAACAGCGTATTTGCTTTTTGGTTTTTTTGGCTTTTCAATAATGCTAATTGCATTCCCATCATTATCAAATTCAACTACACCATATCTTTTTGGATCATTTACAAAGTATCCGAAAATTGTAGCTTTATTTTGACTATTTAGTGTTTCATTAGCTCTATTTAACATATCATTCAATCCGTTTCCATAAAATATATTATCACCAAGAATCAAAACAACATTATTCTGACCAATGAAATCTTCTCCCAACAAAAATGCCTGAGCTATCCCATCAGGCGACTCCTGAACAAGAAAAGTAAATTTAACACCAATTTTACTTCCGTTACCTAATAATCTTTTAAAATTATCAATATCGTGACAGGTAGATATAATTAGGATATCTCTTATCCCTAATCTCATTAAGACTGAAAGAGGATAATATAGCATAGGTTTGTCATAGACCGGCAGCAATTGCTTTGAAACACCCTTTGTAATTGGATGCAATCTACTGCCAGCGCCTCCAGCCAGAATTATTCCCTTAAGTTTATTTTTTTCTAAACTCATTACTTGTTTTTATGTATTCTCCTGTAAGTATTTTATTTAACCAATCATTATTGTTTAAATACCAATCTATGGTTTCTTCAAGCCCTTTTTTAAACGAATATTTTGGTGACCAACCAAAGTGTAATTTAATTTTTTTAATATCAATAGCATATCTTAAATCATGACCAGGTCTATCCTCAACAAATTTAATCAGATTTAAGCTGTGATTTTTTTTTCTTTGCAATTTTTTATCCATCAATTGACACAATAATTTAATTAAATCAATATTTTTCCATTCGTTGCAACCACCGATATTATATGTTTGATTTTCAGTGTAATTATGAATTAGCATATCAATAGCTTCAACATGGTCTAAAACAAACAACCAATCTCTTGTGAATTTTCCATCCCCATAAACCGGAAGTTCTTTATTGTTTAAAATATTATTAATAAATAAAGGGATTAATTTCTCAGGAAATTGATTTGGACCATAGTTATTAGAACAGTTTGAAATAATATATGGAATTTTATATGTCTCACCATAAGATCTAACAAAATGATCTGAACTTGCTTTTGATGAAGAATATGGTGAATTCGGACTGTAGGGTGATTCTTCAGAAAATAAACCGGTTTTACCTAAAGACCCGTAAACCTCATCAGTACTGACATGATAAAATAATTTGTCTTTAGGATTTTTAAACCAAATTTCCTTAAATGAATTAAGTAAATTAATAGTACCGATAATATTTGTTTCTGCAAAAATATTTGGATTATCAATTGATCTATCAACGTGAGATTCAGCCGCTAAGTGAACAACTATATCAAAATGGTAATTTTGAAATATTGATTTTATTTTATTTTTATCACATATATTGGCATAAATAAATTGATAATTATTTTTTCCTTTAATGTCATTCAGATTGTGCAGATTCCCAGCATAAGTAAGACAATCTAGATTGAATATGTTATATGATGGGTATTTGTTGACGAAGTGTCTAACTAAGTGCGAGCCAATAAATCCTGCACCACCAGTAATCAAAATATTCTTCATAAACATGTTTTATAAGTAGCTTTAAAACTACATACAAATTAATTTTTGATCAATTATTTTATATTTTGAGGAATCAAATTCATCAATTGCTTCATTATCTGAATTGAAATGTAGTGTATTCCCAGCCTTACTTACCCAGCCAATTTGTTTGGCAGGAACACCTACCACAAGTGCATGTGGTTTAACATCTTTGTTAACCACAGCTCCGGATCCAATCAATGAATACTGTCCGATTGTAACTCCGCAAATTATTGTAGCATTTGCTCCGATTGAACAGCCCTTTTTTAGAAGTGTTTTTTTGAATTCGTCTGTTCTTTTTATAAAACTACGTGGGTTAATTACATTTGTAAAAACCATTGAAGGGCCAAGAAAAACATCGTCTTCAATTTCAACACCGTCATATATTGAAATATTATTTTGAACCTTTATATTATTTCCAATTTTTACATTTGGCCCAATAACACAGTTTTGTCCAATAGAACAATTGACACCAATCTTAGTATTCTTCATAATATGGCAAAAATGCCATATTTTAGTATCTCGTCCTATTTTGACTTCAGTATCTACATATGAGGATTCGTGTATAAAATATTTACTATTCATTTTTACAGTGACCAGTGCGCATCTTTTCTAATGCCCTTTATATCAATTATTATTTGTTTTTTATTTAAAATTTTATCGAAATCAGAATTCTTAATCTGTTTGAATTTCGAATGTGCAACTGCAATAATTGCCGCATCATACTTTTTTTTACTTTTGAATGGATCTTTTATTAATCCATGCTTATATGATTTCTTCGAGTCACTAATTTCAACCCAAGGATCATATACAGAAACGTTACAACCATAATATTTTAATTCCTCTATTATATCAACTACTTTTGTGTTTCTTATATCAGGACAATCTTCCTTAAAAGTCAAACCTAAAATCAAAATATTTGAATCTTTTATCTTTTTATCAAAAGATATCATGGTTTTAACTGTCTGTTCAGCTATGTATTTACCCATACCATTATTGATTTGTCTTGCATTTAAAATTAAATTGGGTTTGTAACCAAGTTCCTCAGCTTTAAATGTTAAATAGTAGGGGTCAACACCTATACAATGACCTCCTACAAGTCCCGGTTTTAATTT
>MDTA01199336.1_pt1 | contig 10325 bp, 11 predicted proteins | sample 811151 | NCBI WGS metagenome assembly MDTA01 (sample SAMN05326648, study PRJNA326480) | marine metagenome | isolation source: seawater | place: Indian Ocean: South | collected 2010 | reverse complement strand
TGAAATAAATAAAAAAGGGGAGTACTTAAAAACAATATTACCAAGGATTCGCTCAGGAAATATTTTTGAAAAGACTCTAAAAAGATACAATGTAAATCTTCAGACAATTATGTTGAAGAAGGAGTTAATTGATAAACTCAAAGTCTATTTTGATAAAAGCCTGAACTTTTCAGAGGACGGTGACTTTTTCTTGAACATAATTATCAACGAACCTGTGTTAGTGCTAAGAAAACCTCTAATAAAGTATAGAATTCATCCTGATCAAGACACGAGGAAGAAATACAATTTGGTAGCCAAAGAATTTAAAATCACTCTCAATAAATTAAAATTTAACTATCCAGAAAAATACATAGAGTACAAAAAAGCTTTCAATTTTGCTTTTATCAAGCTTACTTATTTTGAATTTTTAGATATTTTGATAAACGGTAAATTAGAATCTTCACTTGAAAAAATAAGTAAAATTAAATTTAAAGATATAAGGTATTTTCTAATTTGGATTTTCTTAAATTTTACAAAAAGTAAAAAATTAACTCTTAGAATTTTAAATCGAAAAGATGAGAAATAAATTTGTCGAGAACGTAAATCCCTACAAGCCCTCTGATAGAAAATCATTCAATGAAGTAGATTTGTATTTAGACTGGAATGAATCAGATCTGATTTGGAGTAATTTAGAAAAAAAAATCTTTCCGCTGATTAAACCAAAATCATTAAATCGATACCCTGATTTAAATAATTTAAATACCATAAATTCATTAGAAGACTATGTTGGAGAAAAATGTTCAATTGATTTATACCCTGGTTCCGACAACGCACATGAATATATATTAAGAGCCTTCAAGACAGAAGCTGCATCTGTTTTTATCTTAGATCCTGGATATTCAAACTTTAGAGTATCTGCGCAAAGTTTGGGATATGACATTGATACTTTGACCCTAAAAAATGAAGACATCTCTGATTTTGATTTTCTTTTTAGTAAACTTTTAGGTCTAAAAAAAGCTCCAAATATATTTTATTTAATTAATCCTCATAGCCCTACAGGAAATACTTTTACAAAGAATCAAATAGAAAAGTTGTTAATAAAATACTCTAATTCTTTATTTATTATTGATGAAGCATATGTTGATTTTAGTATAGATTTGTCTTCTGCATCTTTGATAAAGAAACATCCAAACTTAATCATAACAAGAAGTTTTTCTAAAGCATTTTCTTTAGCTGGTTCAAGAATTGGATTTTCAATAACAAATAAATCTAACTCTAATCATTTAAAAAAAATTATAAACACAAAGCATTTAACCGATGTTTCTAAGACCATAATCATGCATACAATGGAAAATATAAATGAGTTAAAAGATCATGTTTCAAAAATTAAAAAAAATGTTGAAAAAATTCATAATGTTTTTAAATTTATGAATTTATCTGAACTAAATCAATTTAATACAAATTTTTATTTCTTACTTTTTTCAAACAAGAAAAACAGAAATGATTTATATAATTTCTTCTTGAAAAACAAAATTCTCACGAGAAAAATTGATTCTTTTGATAAATCTCTTTGTGGATTGCGAATCACCATCCCTGGAAAAGATAATTCATTTAAAAAGTTACTAATTGCTTCTAAAGAATATTTAAAAAAATGAAGGTTTTCGTTGTAAGCTCAAGATTCTTGATTTATTTACCTATTTCTTTATTGAGCTCATTAAAATTAATTTTTCGTAATAAATATGTTCTTATTGACCTAGACTATTCTCTTTGCAGAAATAATTTAGGAGATAATTCTTTTATGTTTGATTATAAGAATCCCAACCTTAAAATTAACGAAGAATTGAGAAAAATTATCAATAAATACAACATTAGTGGTTTTCAAAACATTATATTTTCATCGAGAGGGTTGAGAGCTAAACCTTTCTCAAGAAAATGGTTAAAAGATAATAATATTAATTATTCTGCTTTTTTTCATCTTGGGTTAACTGGCCTCAAGATTATTCCAATCTTTATTTCTCTAATTTTATTTAAGGAATTTGTATTGCTAGATGATTTGTCTAATATCAAAGATAAAAAACTAAAAAAATCTTTTATATATAATTTTGTAGAGCTTTTTTTAATTTTTAAAAGATTTAAGTGGTTAGATCCTCAAAGACATAACTATGAAAATTTTTAGCCATCTGATTTATCAATTAGTTTTAATCTTTTTTCTAATCAAAAAAATACCCTTTAATTCTATAAAAAAAAAATACAATAAGAATTCCTCAAATGTAATCTGGCTATTTCCTCAGTTTCCATTTGGATTTTTTAGGTATTTTGGATCTGCAGCAATATTCCAAGACGCGGCCCTCATCTATTCCTTAGTAAATGAAATAGATGATTTTAGAATTTTCATTGGTCCTAAAATAGGAAAATTGAGAAATATAAACTTTTTTTATTCTTTTACAGATAAGTTTAATCCTTTTGGCTTTGAATCAAACTCAAGATTTCTTTCGAAGACCTTATCAATTCTAGAAAATCAAGGGTGTAAACTTTTTCCGAAATTGCAGGAGCTAGAGTTATGGGAAGATAAGCAACTCATGTATGAAAAATTTGAAAAGTTTGATATTCCATTTCCGAGAACAACCATTATTGATACTTTTGAAGAAGAATCTAAAATTTTTGAAAAAATTAGTGAGCATAATTTCCCTTTATTAATTAAAGAGCATTTTGGAAATCATTCTAAAGGAATTTTTCATATTTCAAATATTGAAGAATTTAAAACAAAACTAAAAAAACTTAAAGCGAGAAAAGTAACTAACTTTGCTGTTCAAGAACTATTAAATGACAATAATGATTACAGGATTATCGTAATTGGTAATAAAGTTGTTCAAACCTACAGAAGAGATAAAAAAGAGTCAAAAGAATGGGTTACAACCTCAACCTCTAATGGTTCAGTAATTGATTTTTCTTCTATTGGACAAGAACTTGAAAATAAATTTATAGATTTTAATAAGGATTTGAATTTAACTAATGCTGCATATGATGCATCAATTGCCAACAGTAAGATCGTAGTATTCGAGGTAAGTTCTTCTTACTTAACCAATCCAGAACCTCCAACGAATTTTTTAAATAAACCTTATATTAATTTTAAAAAAAGCCTTCTAGAATTTCCTAAATCAAGGGTTGAAATAGTTTTTTCTTTAAGAAGTTTATGGGTTAAGGAGCAGTTAAAAAATTAATATTTATAAAATTCTTTGTACCATTTGATGAAATTTCTTATGCCATCCTCAATTTTAACTTCTGGTTCGAATCCATAATGTTTTTTTATTTTAGAAACATCTGAAATGGTTTTTTTAACGTCCCCTTTTTGCAAGGGAAGATAATTTTTTTTTGCTTTTTTTTCTAAATTTTTTTCAATAATTTTTACATATTTTTTTAAAGAAATTGGGTTGTTACCACCTATGTTATAAATTTCTGAGTAATTATTTTTTAAATATTTATTTTTTTTCAATGCTACAGACGTTATTGCTCTCCGAAGATCATCTATATAAGTAAAATCTCTTGTATGTAACCCATTATTAAAAAGCTCAATGGGCTTTCCTTCTAGTATTGATTTAGTAAATTTAAATAGAGACATATCTGGTCTCCCCCAAGGACCATATACTGTAAAGAATCGTAAACCTATAAAATTAATTGCGTAAAGATCATTATAGGCATGAGCCATTAATTCATTTGTTTTCTTGGTTACTGCATAGAATTGAAGAGGGCTGTCAGTATTATCTTTCTCTGAGAAAGGAAAATCCTTATTTCCTCCATACACCGAGCTAGTAGATGCATAAATAATTTTTTCTACTGGATTGTCTCTAGCATAAGTAATTATATTCAAAAAAGAATTTATGTTATTAGAAATATAATCTTCGGGCTTTGCTAGAGAGTGCCTTACTCCTGCCTGAGCAGCTAAATTAATGATGATGTCGGGTTTAAACCTTTTAACATCTTTAAGTGTATTTTTAAGTGATAAATCACCTATTTTGCTAATATATTTCTTGCCTAATTCGCTAAGAATTTTCCCCCTAGATAATTTTAATCTTTTGGAGTAGTAGGTATTTAGAGAATCAATCCCCATGATAGAATGACCTTTCTCCAGTAAGCATTTTGCTACATGAAAGCCTATAAAACCCAAATGTCCAGTAACAAGAATTTTTTGCTCTTTTATTTTGCCCATGTCTAAAAAAATATTATACATAGCTAATGTAGATTGGTTTTTTATTTCTCACAGACTTAATTTAGCTGAAGAGGCAACTTCAAGAGGTTACGAGGTTCATATCGCAACTCAAATAACTTCACATTATGAAAGCTTATTAAAAAGAGGTTTTCATATTCATAGGTTATCCTATAAGAGATCTAAGTCACTTTTATCAATTACAAAAGAAATTTATTCATTTTTTCAAATGATTAAATTATTTATCACTATAAAGCCTGATATCGTACACCTGATATCGCTCAAACCGGCTTTATATGGCGGACTTTTATCAATTTTATTTAAAAAACCTAAAATTATTCTTTCCGTTACAGGAACAGGGTTTCTTTTCAATTCTTCAGGTTTTTTTGGAAAAGTTTTTGAAAAATTAGTTGTGTATTTATTTTCAATAATTTTAAAACAAAAACAGGTGGAAGCAATCTTTCAAAATAAAGAAAATATTACTTATTTTAAACAAAGGGGAGTCAAGTTTTTCAAATCACCTAATTTAATAAAAGGTTCAGGCGTTGACATTAAAAAATTTACTTATAGCACAGAGCCTAGTGGACAATTTACTGTAATGATGATTTCAAGACTTTTAAAAGACAAAGGCGTTTATGAATTTGTTGAAGCTTCAAAAATATTATCCGCAAATCGAATTAATGTAAGAATGATCTTAGTTGGCGAGATTGATGAGAATCCAATGTCCATTACAAGGAAAGAAGTTGAAAAATGGGTTGAAGATGAAATCTTAGAGTGGTGGGGACATAGAAAAGATATTCATGAGGTTATGAAAAAATCTAATGTAATATGCCTTCCTTCTTATCACGAGGGTTTTCCTAAAGTGCTCATGGAGGCTGCTGCTTCAGCAAGAGCTGTTATAACTACAGATGTTGCAGGGTGTAGAGATGCTATCATTCAAAATGTTACTGGAATATTGGTTAAAAAATATAGCTCTAATGAAATTGTCGACGCTATTTGTTTCCTAAAAGAAAATGAAAAAATAAGAAAAAAAATGGGAGAAGAGGGAAGAAAACTCGCAGTAAAAAAATTTGATATTAATCTTGTTACGAAAAAACATTTTGAAATATATCAGAAATGACGCTATTAAGATTTAAAATACAATTATGAAATTAATACTTTTAGAGTTGAATGAAATAAATTTTGACTTTGTTAGGAAATATATAAGGTCTGGCGAAAAACTTCCAGGGTTTACAAAACTTCTTGAGGGAAAATTCATTCATACAAATTCTGAAGAAAAATATGAATATTTAGAGCCTTGGATTCAATGGGTTTCAGTCCATACAGGAAAAAGCTATAAAGACCATAAAATATTTAGATTGGGTGATATTGTTTCTTCTTCGGAAAAACAAATCTTTGAAACTTTAGAGGAAGAGGGAATTACGGTTGGAGCTGTAAGCCCAATGAATGCAAGAAATAACTTAAAAAAACCCTCTTATTTTATTCCAGATCCTTGGACTAAAACATCGAATGACGGAAGCTTAATTAGTAGGTTCATTCATCAATCAATTGCACAGGCTGTAAATGATAACGCTAAATCTAAATTGACTAAAAAAACTATATTTTATTTTGTAATGAGTATGCTCATAGCAATACCTCTTAAAAAGTTATTCAGGTTGTCATTTTATGCTTTATCCTGTTTTAAATATAAATATAGAAAAGCATTATTTTTAGATACAGTTATTTTCGGAGTTCATCAGTACTTGTTCAAAAAGAAAAATCCTGATTTTTCAACATTATTTCTCAATGGAGGTGCTCACATTCAACATCATTATTTCTTTAATTCTAAAATCTATAAAGATAGTGAAAACAAAAATCCTAATTGGTATTTAGAAGGAGAAGTAGATCCTTTGCTCGATATGTTGAGATGCTATGACAAAATGATTATAGAATTGCTAAGTACAGATAACGTTGAAATACTGGTAGCGACTGGTTTGTCACAAAAGCCTTATGACAGAACAAAATTTTATTATAGACTTGAAAATCACAAAAAATTTTTAAAACACTTGGGAATTTCTTACAAGGAAGTGTTGCCAAGAATGACAAGAGATTTCCTAATAAAATTTGGTTCTTCAACTGATGCAGAAAAAGCTCACAGACAACTAAAGTCTCTAAAAATAAATGACGAGGTAAATATGTTTAATCATATAGATAACAGGGGAAAAGAACTGTTCGTGACCCTTACGTATCCTAATGAAATATTAAATACTGACTTCGTTAGAATCTCAGATGGAAAAAAAATGATATTAAAAGATCAAGTGGTTTTTGTTGCTATAAAAAATGGAATGCATCAAGCACAGGGCTTTGCATACTTTTCAGATGGAATAAAAAATTTTGCTCCTTCAGATGGAGATCATGTAAAGGAAATTTATTTTTCAATCCTTAAATTTTTTGGAATAACAGTTCAATGAAATCGAAAGAATCGGTATCCAAAATTGTTGTTCCTATTGCTGGTTTGGGTACTAGAATGCTGCCTGCTACCAAAGCTATTCCAAAAGAAATGCTTCCGATTGTAAACAAACCTGTTATTCAGATAATAGTTGAAGAAATTGTACAAGCAGGCTTTAAAGAAGTAATTTTCATAACTCATTCAAGTAAATCCGCTGTAGAAAACCACTTTGATGAAAGCTTTGAGCTTGAATCTGCTCTAGAGAAAAGAGTTAAAAGGGGGCTTCTTAAGGAAATTAAATCTATTTCGAACCTTAAAATCTCTATTCAGAGTATACGTCAAGGTCAAGCGAAAGGTTTGGGTCACGCAGTTCTTTGTTCAAAGAAAATTATAAAAGATGAACCCTTTGGCATTGTCCTGCCAGATATGGTTCTCAATAAAAATACTAAGGATAATAATCTTGCAAAACTTAAACATGATTTTGATAGAACAGGCACTTCTCAAATTCTTTTAGGCAAGGTAAATAAGAAAGAAATTTCAAACTATGGTGTTGCGAAAATAAAAAAAAATAACATAGAAAAAATAGTTGAAAAACCATCCTCTAATAAGGCTCCTTCAAATCTTTTTGTCGTAGGAAGATATATTTTTAAAAATAATCTTTTCAGATATCTTTCAAATCTTAAACCTTCTAAGTCGGGAGAGTTAGAACTTACAGATGCAATTCAAAAATATATAGAGGATGGAAATTCTATTTTTTATTCTAATTTAGAAGGAAAATTTTATGATTGTGGTAATAAATTGGGATATTTAAAAGCCATTGTAGATTTTGCTTTGGAAGATAAGAGTATTATGAAAGAGTTTAGGTCTTTTATAAAAAAATCCATATGAAAAAAAAAATTACAGTAGTGAGCGGTGGTTTTGACCCTATTCATAGTGGGCATATAGCTTATTTAGAAGAGGCAAGAAGATATGGAGATGTCTTAATCGTCTTGTTAAACAGCGACACATGGTTAGAAAATAAAAAAGGTAAGTTTTTTCTACCTTTTTTAGAAAGAAAAATTATTTTAGAGAATTTAAAACTTGTTGATGCTGTTTTTGGATTTGAAGATGATGAAAAAGGATCTTGCATAAACGGACTAAAGGAGATTAAAAATAAATTTCCTAAAGATAAAATAATTTTTTGCAATGGAGGAGATAGGACAAGAAATAATATACCGGAAATGGATTTAAAAGATATAACTTTTAAATTTGAGGTAGGTGGAAATTTTAAAAAAAATTCTTCAAGTAAAATTTTAAAAAATTGGAATAATCATTCTGAAACAAGAGTATGGGGGTCATTTAATAATTTATTTGTTGGTAAAAAGCTTAAAGTAAAAGAGTTAATTATAAATCCTAAAAAAGGTATGAGTTTTCAAAGGCATTCATTCAGGAACGAACTCTGGTTCGTTAGCGAAGGATCTTGCATAGTAAATTACAGCAAGACAAACAAGGAAGAACAAAAAGAACATAGATTGGCTAAAGACGATATCTTTCAAGTAAAAAAAAATGAATGGCATCAAATCATTAATCCTTATAAAAAAGTTTGCAAAATAATTGAAATCCAATACGGCGATAGAGTGCAAGAGTCTGATATAGAAAGACTTTATTACTTTGATGAGGATGCTTAAAGCAAAATGGGAATTAGCTCTTTTATTAGAAGAAAACTATTACAAAGAAAGAAGGTTCATTACATATCTAATAAAACGCAATTGTCAGAGTTAGACACCGAACTTGGGGGCTTAAATTTATTTGGCTTAGATACGGAGTTTGACTGGAGAACAACATATTTTCCAAAATTATCAATGGTTCAAATTTCCTCTTTGAAAAATATTTTTTTAATTGATTGTCTTTTGATTAATCCAAGTACAGTTTTAAAAAAGCATTTAGAAAATAAAGAAAAACTTAAAATATTTCACTCAGCAAGGAGTGACGCAACCGTTTTAAGTAATTGTATTGAGGCCCAAACATCAAATGTTTTTGATATTCAGATGGCTGAAAAACTTATTTCAAATAATCAAATAGAAGCCTATGGAAAAATAGTTAATAAGTATTATGGAATAAAGTTGCTGAAATCAGAAACTAACTCAAATTGGTTAAGAAGACCTTTAACGAAAAACCAAATTAGTTATGCCAAAGATGACGTTTATTACTTGATAGAGATATATAAACTCCAAAGAAAAATACTTAAAAAAAGAAATCTTTTAAATGAAGCATTCACAAATTCAAAAAAAGAAGTATCGTATGGGAATAAGCCTTTAAAAGAGATAAGACTCAAAAGACAAGAAAAAAGATTATCTCAAAGAAATCAAAAGATATTTATATGGAGAGAAGAAATAGCAGAAGCTGCAAATCTACCTCCTTCGTTCATATTTAAAGAAAAATACCTCGGCAAGTTATCAAAAATAAATTCTAAAGATACTAGTGCTAAGAAAAAAATAATGTCTATCATTGGCGATTCAGAGATAACTCAAAAATTCATCAAAGACTTCTTATGATTATTATTTGGCTTTCTTATTTAGTGTTATCTATTGCTATTAGTTTTTTAGTAGCTAAATTTTTCAAAAATCACTTTGTAAAAATTTTAATATTCAGTTCTTCTCTAGCCTTGTTTACTTCAATTTGGTTCAGGGATCCCGGCTCAAATTATCTTGCTCCTATCTTCTCGATTCTTTTAATTGAATCTACAATAATTGAAAACAATGGTTTTTATAGAATCTTAAGACCCTTCAGCATTATTTTTCTGATAACTTTTTTCCTTTCTCTGTTTTTTTGGAAAAAGCCTAAAAGTTGATAACTCTTGGGGACATCTCATTTAAGTCTACTAAGCCAACCTGATTTTTCCCTTTCATAAAACCAGCACACTCTCCTGGATTAAAAATAATTGTTTCACCAATTTTTTCCATTCTAAATCTATGAGTATGGCCATGGAGAATCAGATCATTTTCCTCTAACATTTTTGAATCAATTAAATCAGGGTGATGAACAACAGAGATTTTTATGGAATTCAATTCTGTAGAATAGGGCTCTTCAAATAATTTACAATCAAATTCTTTTGAAGCTTGTTCAAGCCCATCCTTTTCTTCAACGTCGTTATTCCCAATGATTGCAACCATAGGACACTTAAGAAGGTTGAATGAAATAAGAGACTTAGGAAGGGAAATATCTCCAGTATGAAAGACTATATCTGCACAATTTTCATTAAAAATAGTGCAGATATCTGAAATATTTTTGAGATTATTATGCGTATCTCCTGTTACGCCAATAATCACAAATTAAACTTTCTCTAGGATATGTATACCACAAGCAGTGCCGAGACCAATTACGTGAGTCATCCCCAATCTTGCACCTTCTACTTGACGCTCTCCAGCTTCTCCTCTGAGATGAGTACATACCTCGTAAATATTAGCTATTCCGGTTGCACCCAAGGGGTGACCTTTAGAAAGAAGACCGCCGGAAACATTTACTGGCACTTTACCACCCAGTTCAACATGACCTTCATCTATCATTTTTCCTGCTTCTCCGTCCTTACATAAACCAAGGTTTTCATAATGAAGCATCTCTGCAGTAGCAAAACAATCATGAAGTTCAACTAAATTAATATCTTCAGGACCAACGCCAGCCATTTCATATGCTTGTTCGGCAGCTAATCTGGTGCAAGCATTAACATCTGGCATA
>MDTA01043050.1_pt1 | contig 10325 bp, 3 predicted proteins | sample 811151 | NCBI WGS metagenome assembly MDTA01 (sample SAMN05326648, study PRJNA326480) | marine metagenome | isolation source: seawater | place: Indian Ocean: South | collected 2010 | reverse complement strand
TCAATAAAATATTTAAGCATGGTCAGGGGCAACAAGAATAAGGCTAATAGTACTTCAGCCACCTGATTTAATGCCATCTTCACATTCTCTACGAATACCTCTTTATCAAATCCTGGGAATATGGTGTCAAACAGGAATTGGAAAATTGCTAATGTGCCGGTAGCAATAAATTTAAGAAACTCAACTGCTATCCCACCAAGGCTGAGGATCGTTTTTATTGCTCTTTCAACAAATGGACCTACATCCATTGTGTTCACCCTAATAAACTCGATAACCTGAGTAAGGATAGAAACAATTACTGGAATCCATTTGCCTGGACTGAAGATAACAACAAATACTTCGTAGAGAAATTTTGTGAAATCATTGACAAGAATCTTCAATAAAGAGTCTCTTATAGCCTCATAATCTGGTTTAAAATTAAGAATGTCTCGAATTGCGCCTTTAATCATCTCAATGGCGCCGTTTATTATTGGTAATACCACCTGCTTGTAGATTTTCTCAGCCAATCTGCCTGGGTCGCCAAAAACTGCAGCCTTAACTGCTAACACAAAGCCGTCAAAAAGGGTTGTAAGTATTTTCGCATAAGTTGCTGAGTTACCTAAAGCAGCAATATTTGCTTTAAGGTGGTCAATGTCAACAATCCCTTCTAAATACTTCGCTATAAAAGGCAAAGCAAACTTGACAATACCTTCGAATACTGCGCCAGCCAAACCTTTGAAACCCAAATATCCAGCAAGCCATGACCCTATTATCGCACCAATTGATAATTGAGCATAAGCGACAAGAGCTGCCTGAATAATTTCATCAGCAAGATTTCTGTGAAATTCTGAATCATTTAGATTATCGAAGTGGTCTGCTTTCCAGGGCTGACCCATTTCCTCTGTTCTTACTTTTAGATACCCCCCACCTTCGGCACTCGTTTCAACTCCGGCAATTGCTATCTTTAACGCGTCACCTTTGAAGGTGAAAACCTTTTCTAAGGCTTCTATAAAATCGTCTTTGATGTTGCCACCATCAAAATACCTAGTGAAAGCCTCAGCTATAGAATTTTCAACAACTGATTGAGTAATTACGGTACTGAAATAATCGACGAGTTCATTGAATTTTCGACCAAAGGCAGGAGCTATATCTTTTATCGCAGTTTCAATATCCTGAAGTGCCTTGAGAAGCTCACCCTCCATGAAGATTATTACTCCCTGGATATCTAAGCTCATCTGATCAATAGCATTTTTTAGGCGATCTGACATATCTCCTACAGCAGTCTCTAAGATAAGGTTCCCAGCCTCTAATTGCTGCCTAAGAAGTTGAAGCTCGTCAATCAACTCATTACCAACCTCTTGGAAACCAACTTCATAGAATTCAAGATCTTCGAATGCCTCAAAAATAGTTGAATCAGGATTAAGGCTAGAAAGTGTGTCAAATGTTATCGGGTTAAAGAGGCTTATTTCCCTGTTTACAACTCCTCCAGTTGAAGAAGATCCTCCACTAGAAGCAAGTGGATCGAAAGACCCTCCACTAGCAAACATCGTTCCTTCGTTTAATTCATCTAAGAAAGGTGTTCCTAATCTTTGAGCAGTGTCTTTCTTAATGATGTATTCACCACCCTCAAACTCTATAGGCTGTTTACCGCCAACCATCCCTTTAATCCCACCGTTTTTATGAGAAGGACCTTTAGCCATTCCCCCCATTCTTCCTAGAGCACCGCCAGATGCAAAAGTTGGTAGACCATTGGCGAATTCTGTCAATCCGTTTGCCCCATCAACAATCGCACCACCCATCTTCCCGAGACCATCACAAAAATCCATAGTAGCTGTAGACTCTGTTTCTACTGATAACGGTAGCCATGACAGCCATGGAACACTTCGTTTAACAAGATTAATAAGATTGTCATCACATCGTCCAAAAGATGAGATCGCCAGAAGAGTTCCTAAACCATTATCGAGTTGTTCAAATCCTGTTGTAACCTTCTGTTTGCCGCCAAAAAATCCATAATCAACCATGAACTTGCATCTGTCGTCATACTCAATATTAGGACAGTCCCACTCAGCAAAAGCACTCCAATTAAGTGGATCTGTTATATCTGCATCAACCCCTAACGCCATATTCCCAAGAACAGTATTTCCTGTTCGGAATCCACCTCTAAATCTTGTTCCAATATCCCAATTTTTTGGGGAATCACTAGTGCCATGAGGAAAGCTAGAATATTTCTGCTCGTCTTTTTCTGTCATCCCCCCAGTCGCATAACTTTTATATTTTTCTACATCAGTATATGAGGGAACGCCTTTAGGGTTGTTAACTTTAGAAGTAGCCTTGCCATACTGTTCGTCCGCGCCACCCTTTGTCATATTTGTGTAACCTGAATTTGTTCCCTGAACTGCATCAACAGCACTTTCAAAACCAGATCTTGCGTTAAAAAACAGGCTGCCCATAAGTAAAGATAGAGGCGTGCCGATTGCAACTGATGCGGCTGTACTTAGGCTTGGGCTGGCGATAATTTGTTGGACACTATTACCTAGCGTCTTGGTGTCAAATCCTGCCATTAAACTAAGAATCGACCAAAAAAGCTCACTCCATACATTCTCATCATCAAAGCTTGAGCTACCAGTTGTTGCGCTCTTAGGTTTCATCATGTTTTTACCTAAGGCTTTTGAACGAACATCGTAATCGTCTTTTAGCTCCCTACCTGCTGGGGTACCAGGATTTGAAGCCCCAAAATCAAAACCAGAAGGCCGAGTATATGGTCCGTATGTCGGATTTGGGTTATTAATATGATCCGATGTCTTCTTGTCAAACATTATTGACGATGAATCTAATTTAACCGGAGTGATCCCTCCTACTTTAAAGTTCATGCAACCAAGACAATCACCATCTTTATTCCTCGCTTTAGCTCTGTCTATATTTGCAGTTGTAAGCTTGCCAAACTTCTGCCTAGCTTCCTCAATCTGCTTAACCCTGTTCTTTGAGAGAACCATCTCCCCTCCTTCAAGCTCTGCAAGAACACCTCCCTGCTCATGAGAAGGGCCACGGACCATTCCTCCATTTGCAAACTTTGGTATCTCTCCACCTTCACCAAACTTGAACTTGATGAAGTAATCAGGACCTATATCAAATTGATGAAGAGGGTTTGGTAAAAGCTTCACATCCTGAGGTTCGCCTTTTGTAAAACTAAATGCACTGTCTATAAATGACTGAATACTGCTACCAATATCTAAATCAATATTAAGAGAATCCCCAAAACTAAATGCACCAGATAATGCTGATTGTATTGACTTGCCGATATCTGGGAATTCGAAATCAGTTGGCAATTCAATAGAGGGGAGAATAGATCCTTCACTTCCGAATATACCGTCTATTGCCGCGCCAATATCTGGGAACGTGAACTCTTCAGGTAATGCAATAGCGGCACTAATGTCATCAAATACATCGTCTATGTCTATGCCAATATCAGGAAACTCAAAATCTGTTGGCAATGCAAGGGCGTCTCCAATCCCTTCAAAAAGTTTTTGAGTTGTTTCGCCAAAATCAAAGTCGCCTAAATTAAAATCACCAAGTTGAAAAGCATCACCAAAATCAAAAGCTCCAGTTATATTGTCCCAGACTTCTGTGAATGTCTTAGTGATGTCAAAGTCCCCAAAATTCATATCACCAAAATCAAACACACCAGTTATGGCATCCCATGTGTCTGCAAAAACATCTTTTATTCCTCCTTCAAACTCAGAGAACTCCATATCGACGCCAAAAATGTCAGTGCCGAAATCCCAAGCAGATTCATACAAACCATGCAATCCGTCACCAAATCCATCAACAGAAAAATCAATATCTCCGAAATCGAATATGTCTTGAAGTCCCTCCCAAACATCCTCAAACATCTGTTGAGCGGTATCCATCCCCTCCTGGAATGACATATCAATATTAAATAAACCTGTAACTCCGTCCCACATAGACTCGAAGGCTTCCATAAAGCTGTCTCCTGCTCCTTCAAAATCGAGAACAAAAAGCTTCTTTATGCCATCGAACATTCCGTCAAATGCACCAGTCAACCCATCAAAATAAGCGCTAAAGTCCAAGTCACTAAAAGGATCAGTAAGTCCGCTAAACAGACCAGTCACAGAACCTAAAAGCTGATCAAACATATCTTGGGCAGTTTCCATGCCTTCTTCAAAAGACATATCAATACCGAAAAGACCAGTGATCCCATCCCACATCGACTCAAATGCAGCAGTAAAACTTTCTCCAGCACCATCGAAGTCTAATTGGAATATCTTGGTTATCCCGTCAAACATATTACTGACAGCACCACTTAATCCATCAAAATATGCACCAAAATCTAAGTTAGAAAATAGATCGGTATATGCAGAAAAGACATCATCAAAAATGCCTGTAAAGGCATCGCTGTCAATGTTGTCTAATCCAAGTGCGCTAAGTATTGGATTTACAATCATGTCTACAAAGACGCCACCAACTGCTCCAACAGCACCCTCTATTGCTTTAGTAATTGGATAAAGAACTGCAGAAAGAAATTGATCTATAGCAATAGCACCTATTCTCAAAATGGGCATAAATATCCCGGTCAAGAACTGACCTGCATTTACTGCTATCCCTTCAAATACACTAAACAGAGCATTTAGGAACTGACCAGCAACATCCCCAACCGCACCCAACCCTTCAAGAATAGGACCGAGTACCGCACCAAGTATTTGCTCTGCTATATTCGTTACTCCTGCAAACGCGTCTTCAATAAAACCAAATACTGCTGCAAGGATATCTGCGGCTGCAGCACCCAATGACTTCAGTGCCGCAATTAGACCGTCAATGATCATCTGTCCAATATTGGCAAATAGCTCGCCCAAATCGAAAGAACCACTAAACAGATTACCAAGTGGACCTGCGTCAATAGTTGAATAGCTTTGTGATTCTCCTACATCACCAAAAGTTTCCTGTCTGTTTTCATTGAGATATGAGTAGGAACTTACGGACCTACCTGTGCCTCTTCCTTGTGAGTTAACAACTACGTTTTGTGCATTTATTGTACTAGAAGCGGTCGAACCTGAAGCTGTTGAGCCGCCAATTATTCCTAAAGTCTCAAGATCCTTTTCAAGACTCGAAGAACTGTCTGCTGTCCCTCTTGCTTTCTTAATCCGTTCCTTCTCTTCAGCTAAATCAACTCCTCCAAAGTCAGCCATCTCATAAAGAGCAAGATCACTGGCAATTTGTCCTTGTTTGTAAGCAACATAAGTTAAGATGTCCACAAAATCGACTGAACCATCTTTAAACTTTTGGATCATTTCCCTAATGCTTTCGCCAAGATCAGAACCGACTAGATCAAGATTGAAGGCTGCAGTCCGTATTTCGTCAGTAAGGTTTTTAGACATCCCTTGAAATTCTAATTTCTGCAAATCTTCAAGGTCACCTATAACCTGATCGTAAATAGCCTGATAAGCTGAAGAAGACCTCAGTACATCTTGAGATTGTTGTAAATATGTTTGGGCGTAACTTGTAAACTCATCAATGTACTCGTCTGAACCAATCGTTGTAGCTAATTGTTTTAATTCATTATATTTTGCTTTTGCGTCCTCAAGTTTGATGCTCGGAGCAAGTAGATTGAGAGCAGAGTTAGTAATCTCAAATACAACATCATTAATCTTTTCAAGAGCAGAGGCGGCTCCCTCGAGAGAAGACTCAATGTCATCTAAAATATCTGCTTCTGCCTGAAGTAGAGTTTCTGGTTTGTAACCCTCATCTGTACCCATGCCGAATACATCCATGATGCCTTCGATAATGGGAGTAATAATTGCATCTATAATCCCACCAAGAAGCGTGTTGATAAACTGTACCAACATCTGCAGTGCTGCAGTTAAGATGAGAAGGAAAGGTTGAAGAAGCTCAAGAAGCTGAGAAAAAGGATGAATTATTGAGGTAAGCATCTTTACAATAGAACCCAATGCTTTCCCAATCATTTTATTAATCTGCTGAAATGGTTTCAGCAAAAGCATGATTGCTGTTATTAATTCTCCAAGAGGATCTATGATTGCATCAATTGGCTCCATGATGGCATCGAATATTTTACCGATAGCCTCCATAACCTTTTTGTTACTCAGAATCAGATCAGCAATCATATTGATCAGACCCATTAGGCCGCCACCAGCAGCCTGATAAGCCTTAGCCGCGCTGACCGCACGCTGAGCACTTTCCCCTCCAGCCTTCAGAACCCCGCCAGTAACATTATCTTGGACCGCCTGTTGACTAGCAGGATCATCAAGTTTGCCAGAGGCCATTGCAGCCTTCTCAATATTAATTCTTTTCTGTGCCTGAAGTATTAGTTCTTTGCCAAGCTCTTTTTCTTCTTTACTTAATTTTAAACCTTTTAAATCTAGATCAACCTGTCCATCCTTGGTTACAGAAAGTTTGTCTGCAGAGATATTTAGTTTTTCAGCTACACCAAGTATCTCGTCATTATGAAGCTTCTGTATCTTCGCTTTCTTTGTTAATTCTCCAGTAAGAATATTCCGCTCATAAGTCCGATCTAAAGCCTTTTTACCAGCCGCATAAATCATCTCCTCAGTCGAGCTTCTTATTTGGTTGAGTTGATTGATATGCTGTAATGCTCTCTGCTGTTTATTAAGCAATATTGTTTGCTCTCTGATTGCTTCTAGTTGGCCATCATCAGTAATACCTGATCTTTTCGCCGCACCAACTGCCGCATCACCTGCCTGGTCATCACTTATTTTGTTGTATTTGGCTAAGGCTTCACCACTTAAACTAGATGGATCTCCTATCTGCGCTAAAGCAATTTGATTGGCTACTGATTCGGCTTGCTGAGCTATGGTGTCAAGGTATCTAAAGTAAAGAACCTTTTGTTCTACTAATCTGCGTTCTTCTGCTTCTATAAGGTCAGTGTTCAAGTCGTCAACAATTTTCCTAGCTTCTAATGCCAACGCATCTAACACTGCAGGCTCATCTTTAAATCTTTGTTCAAGTGCTGGAGTCTTAAGTGCCTGCATCAAGGAATCTTCATTAACCCGGCCTCCTTGTACTACCTGACCAAATTGACCTGGAGCTTCATCGAATCTTCCTAAAATTTTTGTAAATCTTTCTCTAGCCGATCTTGCCGCTGAAACCTCTCCTGCGTATTTTGCTGCACCAAATGTATCAAAAAGATTTTGTTGCTGGGCTCTAAATTTTAGTTCCTCTCGAACACCTTTTAATCTTTCTTCGTTTAGGGCTTTAGCAGCTTTGAGCTCAACTTCATAGGTTTTAAGAAATGCAGCACGAGCAGCAGCTTCCTCTTTCTCTCTTTTTGCCTGCTCCTTATTTAATCTTTCTCTTAGCCGGAACCTCTCTAGCTCTGATTTAATCGTTAATTCTTTGTCAAGGTCAGCTTGTTTTTTTAAGAGTTTTGCATATGCGTCAGGGTCTTTGACGGGTCCTGTAACAGCAACTGAATCGTTCCCCGTAGCGCCTTTAAATATTGCTTTTGCATCTTTTTTTAATCTAGTAACATATGCGCCCAAACCTGGGAATAGTTCAAAAGAGTTTATCTTCTCCAAAACAGGCAAAACGTATTGTTCCCATGAACTACCAAACTCTTTAACTGATTTTACTACTGGGCCATCAGAGCTAAGGTTATTAAGCTCTTGACGCAATCTTACAATTTTCCTTGTTGATTCTTCAATTGCGTCATCAATAGAAGTGAACGATTTTGCAGCTTTATTGACTCCAGCGGGAACTGAAGACATAGCATCTAGCATCATATAAACGCCAGTTGCGATAGTTCCAAAAATAAGTCCAGCAGGGCCAGTGAGGACGCCGAATAAAACTTTAAGTGAGAAGAAGAGTGCAGTAATAACGCCTGAGGCCACTAGAGTGGTAGCAACCTTAAGCAATACCTCAAGATTATCTGCAACCATTTTAATAAAATCTGCGACCCCTAAAATAACTTTGTTTCCTTGCAGCCTATCGATTGCTTTAGATAAACGAGTAAACGCATCTGCAAAAGCCCTATTTGCTCCAACTGCTCTATCTGTGTTCCCGACCAAATTCATGATCGAGTTATTTATCAGGGTTAAACTCTGGCCAATCGTTTTTTGTATCTTCCCAAAGTCTTTATCAACCTCTGCTGATGCACCCTGTATCGCTTTCCGAAGAACCTCTGTTGTTAGCTTACCTTCTTTAGCAAAAGCACGGAGAGAACCCACACTAATACCAATTTGCTTTGCTATGCCCTGAGCTAATCTCGGCGCTAATTCGAGAACAGAACGGAGTTCGTCACCTTGCAATCTTCCGGAAGCAAATGCTTGCGACAACTGAATCATCGCGTTGTTCGCTTCCTCGATAGTTGCACCAGCAACCTGGAAGGACTTACCTATTGTCGATGTGATTCTATGTAGACCTGCTAAATCTTTTTGAAGGGCCTTAGAGTTCCTCCCAATTCTCGCCATTGTATTGGCGACTTGAAATAAGGGCTGCCTCGTATCTTGTGCGATTTGAAAGGCTGCCGCCAGGTTTTGATTGAATATTTTTGTGTTACTGTTAACTACTTTTAATCTACTTGACATCAATATAAATTGATCAGTCATCCGCCTCAGGCCACCAATCAACTCATACTGTATAAAACCAAATAAACCTGCAGTTATAGATTGTATGAGATAAGCGTTCTCCTTATAAACCTTGTTTAAAGATTTAAAAATATTACCGAAACTAAATAGTGATTTCTTAGAACCATCTACCTGTTTCTTAAGTTCCTTAACTTGTTTCTGGAGTTTTTCAATCGTATCTGCAGATACCGAAGCACCTTTATTCATCTTAGAGAAGGCACGGATCGAGTTGATCTGCGTTCTATTTAATGAACTAAGTTGCTTATTTACCCGATTGAAGGTCGCCTCCATTCGCTGAAGGCGCTGATTTGTCTGTGCGGAACGCTTATTGATACTACCGAGGGAACCCTCGATATTTCTGAAGGCCTCATTGACCTTCCTAGTATTTACCTTTACATCAACTAAAGCAGTGTATGTAGCCATTACCTTCGTCGTGGTGCGCGAGGTGCTGAGCTACGAGCAGATTTTTGCTTCGCTTTACGCTCTTTATCCTCTTTGTCCTTACGCTTTTTCTCTTCTTCTTGCTTATGAGCAAATAAAACCATTTCGATCTGAAATATACTCTCGTATACATCAGGATCATTAGCCCCATAACGCTGAAGATGAAGGTCAATGGCTTCTTCTCTCAGAGGCATTTCGCCAAAACCTCTATCCCTACCTGTTACATCTAGAAACTTCCACCTTTCATAGCAAAATTGATTGTACGGATCGATCTCCTGACCATCTAACGGACAAACTTCACACGGAGGACCTTCCTCAGTATTTACCCATATATCGCTATGCTGGCAACACCACTCATGACGAAACTTCATGTCACGAGTTATACCATGCTCCTGGGAATCTTCTGAGTAAGTCCTCTTACCCGTGTGTAGATCCAGGAGCAGTTCTAGTTTTTTTCCTGAATCCCCAGTTGCTCTCGACTCTTATTTTCGAGCTCTGTTAACAATTCCTCAATAAGAGGTTGCATTGCAGGATTCCGGAACCATTCCCTTTTGGTATCTTCCGTGCAAGAAATTGGAGCACCAGTTTCATCAGTGATGCCTTCCCAATCCATACAAGTCTGAATCCATTGGTCCTCAAGGAACTTGGAAACCCCCTTGTTATTCTTAATTCTCTTTTCATAAATGCTTGACAGTTGATGACGTGTCAATGGCTGCATTTCGAAGAAAACGTCCTCCAGTTCTGGATTCATCTCTGCACCTGGGCAGGGAATTTTGAACGTCTTGCTTAACTTACCTGGTACTAAAGGCATATTACCCCATTATTAAAAGTTAAAGAAATAGGGGGTAGAATTAACTACCCCCCACATACCCCAATTATCGAAAGGCGACACAAGGATGGGGCAGCCTTGAGGAACGCTCCTAGTCGCCTACCCTATTCCTCATCATCTTTCGATTTTGAGGACCACCTTGATTTCTTTTTCGGCTTCTCTTCCACAACCTCTGGTTCTGGCTCAGGTTCCTGTACAGTTTCCTGTACAACCTCAGTTTCAGAAACAATCTCCCAGTCCACCGCAAGTCCTTTAAGGGTTTCAATAATACCCTCATCATCCTTGTTAGTGATACCAGGCGCCATGCGGAAGAAAGAGCGGATCTCTTGACCCGTCAACTTACCTGTTGACGAGTCATAAGTGATTCCGCCAGGACCGACCTTGACGTGAAATTTCATTATCTATACCTGATAAAGAATTTGTCTCCGTCGTTACACTCTTGTCCACGAACAGCAGTGAAC
>MDTA01174492.1_pt1 | contig 10326 bp, 12 predicted proteins | sample 811151 | NCBI WGS metagenome assembly MDTA01 (sample SAMN05326648, study PRJNA326480) | marine metagenome | isolation source: seawater | place: Indian Ocean: South | collected 2010 | reverse complement strand
TTATCTATTTCAGAATAAAATTCATTAAATCTTTCTTTTTGTTCGGGTAAAAATGTATCAAAGATACATCTAACTTGATATTTATCAGCATAATCTAATTCTATTTTATGATCAATTCTACAGGAACGTATAATTGCTTTATCCATAACATCTGCATCATTCGCTGTCAAAAATAAGAGAGTCCCTTCTTTACAAGTATGACCGTCCAAACAATTTAGAAGAGTATTAAGGGTTAACATATTATTATCATCACCCTTCTTTCTTTCTTCAGCATTAAATATACTATCAATATCTTCAATAACTACAATATGTTTTTTATCTTCTTTATCATTAATTCCCGAAAAAGCATCAATCATAGCATAATCACTTAACTCTTTTGTAATTGGAATTGTATATATATCACAATCAAAATGTGATGCTATACTTGAGATTGTTGTTGTTTTTCCTGTTCCTGGTGCTCCATACAACATTATAACACATTTATATGGCATTCCAAATGATAGATATGTATCTCTAGTTTCTTTCTTAAAAAATTCATCTACCATATCTGTTAGAGATTCTTTTTGACCCTTCTTTAAATATAATGTTTCTATTGGTCTTTTAGGAATTTTAGATAACATTGCCCAGTATTCTTTCTTAAAATAAAATACACGAACTGTATCATTATTTGACTTTCTTATCGCTTGACGTTTCTCCAAAACAAATTCTTTTGCCCTATCTATTAGTTTCATAAGGATTTCTTTATCATCCGCCGATATTATTATTTTTTTAAATAAAATATCTTCTCCACCACACCCATCGGCTGCTTGTTGATAGATAGTTCTTAAATCACCATTTGTATCATTTACAAAATCATGCTTAATTTTAAAATTATATTCTCTATCATCAAATGTTTCAGTGATTTCTATTTCACAATTGTCTGGAACAATTGTTCTCAAACGCTTTGATGAATCATATCTTCTACTTCTGTAATCATATCGTGGATAAATGCTCTCATCTAGGTAAACAAAATCATCTATCTTTGAACCGTGTTTTTCATATATATAATCTAATGCTGATGAATAAAATTCATCACAAGAATAATAAATCAGATTAGGCATTAGAACTTCTTCACTTATAATACTATATTGTTTTTCTCTTTTAAATAGAAAATTATATTTATATATAATATATGAATGTTGCTACTACTGATACTCATTTAACCATTGAGGATCTTTTACAAGGTTATGAAAGTTTAATGGAAGATATGGATATGTTTTATGATAAATTAAATACTCAACGGGTTTTAAATTTAATAGAAGAATTTAGATATAATAAACCTAAAAAAGATAGAACATCTACATTATATGGTCCACCTCAGTTCTCAGATGGTTATGAAATTACTTATCAAGGTTTAGGTAATATGTTAGGGCCTTATGAAGAATATTGTAAAGAGATGGATCAGAAATTCAATAAAGTTATTGCAGATGATTTCTCTAAAACTAATGATACTTCTATGACTGTAAGTTGTAAACATTTTATTAAAGAAGTTATTGATAAATATGATTTATCATCTAATAAACAAGATTTAACCCGTGTTTATAATTATATTTTACAATATTTTAAAGAATCTTATAAAAAAAATAATGGAGATGATAATCCATTTATAACGGGTAATATAGAAACAAATGTTCAATGGAATAAATATTCAATAAATGCATTTGTAGAATTTGTAGTTGATTTTTTTAAGTTTTTAATTCATAATACAGCATTCGGAAGATTAATAAAGGGAAAAGATATGAGTCAAGAAGAGGAAAAAGGGCTTGGTGCAGTAAGAAAAAGAAGAAAACCTACTAAGAAAAGAAAACCTACTAAGAAAAGAAAACCTACTAAGAAAAGAAAACCTACTAAGAGAAAAGAATCAAAGAGAGTTAGGAAGAAAACTGGTAGAAAGCCTATTAAAAGAAGAAAGAATCAGAGAAAACAATCTACTAAATCAAATCTTTTAAGAGAAAATAGGAAAGTAATTAGGGGTGGATATCACGATATTGACGATATAAAAGCTTTGTTTGAGAATATGGAAGTTTCTCATAATTCATTAACAATTGATACATTATTATTATATGATAAGGTTTTTACTAAAGGACCATGGTATACAGCAAAAGATAATACAAGATATCAATTTACTAAAATGGTTGAGGATTTTTTTATACAATATTCTGAAAGAATTACAACTGATTTAACACAATTTAAGGCTAATTGTGATGTTGTTATGAAAAAATTAAATGAGTATGAACTCAAAGCTTATGTAGATATTCCCGATGATTTTCCAGGAATATCAGATGACTTTTTTGATCATTTACTTAGTAAAACTGTAAAAACAGTTGTAGATAATTCTATTAAAGAAATAGGTAAATTAAAACGTATGAACTTTGATTTTGATGAAACAGCAATGCTTAGGAGTTTACCAAATCCAAATAATCTTAAATTAAGAGATATACGATGGGAAGTTAATATGGGGAAACAAATTTTTAATTTAATAAAGAATATAGAAGAGATCTTTAGTGAATATTATAGATCTGGGGCTCAGTCTGTTCGTGTTTCTGGTGTTGATAATCCTGATACTCCGTTGTATGAAGGAAGAGACTTAAACAATCTATTAAGAAGATCAAATGATTATTTCTTTTCTCTACAAAAGATTGTAGTTTCTACTATGAAAAGATACACAATGATTATAAAAGAATTACATGATTTAGTAATGTCTAGAAAAACAATTACACCCGATTTAACATCACAGATACGTATATGGTTATTAATGTTAGTTCATTGTGAAAGAATTCTTTCATTATATAATGACCCATTTTATGCTTCTGATAGTTATACAAGAGATTACGGTGGATTAACTTCTATTGAGGTTACTTATTCAAACTTAAATATTGATAGAAATACTGATATTCGATTATTTATAGGTGAATTATACCTGAGATTAGAAAGAGTTAAAGATGATATTTATGGACAAAAGAGTAGAATACATCAAAATCAAGAATATGTTAGTCGGAGAGAAGCAATTGCTAATAGAGATTTTACACCCGCTGTTCAGCAGCGATTAGATGAAGATACAGGTGAAGTAAAAACAGATGCTGTTCCTAAAGATAGACTTTATAATGTATTATTACCCGGGACTAGAGTTAAAGAAATAGATCCAGATAGTCGTCATATATGTATTAAGAAGAGTTCAGAATGGACAGAAGCTAAGCCAAAATATTTAATGATGAATCTTAAAACTAAAGAAAAGAAAGAAATAGAACATAGAAATAAAGATCTTAAACCTGGTTCTAAAGTAGCATTAGTTGTTCTGAATGAATGGGAAGTTCTTAATAAAGAAGAAGATTCTTGGGGCCAAGAAACTACTGGCGATCGTTATCGAATGAGAAGTCTTAGACCGGGAACGAATGAAGTCGCTATTAAAGTATTCCCTAGTCCTAATTTAGAAATAGATGATAGCCAAATGAGAAATAATATTAATGAAACCATTCGTATGAATCGTAATCAAAGGATATGGCAAACAGAAGATGTGATCGAAGATGATGTTCATGATTTAGGTTTAAGACCAGAAAGAGAAGGTGAAAGAAATAGGGCAAGAGCTATAGAAAACAGAATAAGTGAAACAAGATAAAAGATATATTAAATTTGATTTAAAAATTTATATTATTATATATATCATTATTAATATGTATTTGATAGACAAAATTAATCATAGTCGCACAACACTTAAAGAAATTCTAGACAAAGAATGGGATACAGATTCTATTCCAAATTTGTCTAATAAGGAGTTGGAGATTATGTACGCCAATACTAATACAAATGCTTATGAAAGTTCGGGTTGTAATATAACACTAAATCATCGTTTTATCAAAGGACATAAACTACATATCATCTATTATAATTTTCCCGAACTTAATCGTAGTGGTACTAAAGTAAATAAAACTTGTTGCGAAAAGTTAATAGCTCTTTATAAAACTGAAGGAATTGAGGATGATTTTGATGCTCCATTTGAGAAAGACGATAGCTTACTTGTGATTATTAATGAAAAAATATCAGATTCTATGCAAAAAAGTGTTGAAGAAACTTATCTTAAAGGTCAAGAAGAACTTAATCGCATTGGTCTTCGTCCTGAAATAGAAAAATCTATCAAAAGTAAAAAGAATTCTTACAATGTATCACATTTTAGAAATATTCATATGTTTCATATTGATACATTGATTAATAATCTTTTAGAACATCGTCTAGTTCCTTATCATGAACCTATTCGTAATCAAGCAGATATTAGTAATTTACTAACAAAACTGAATGCTACGAGGTCACAATTACCCGTTATCCTTAGAACTGATCCTATCGCTAAATTACATCGTTTGGCTCCTGGAGATATTTGTAAAATAGTTCGTAAAAGTAACAAGAGTGGTGAAAGTATCTATTATCGTATATGTAAATAAAGATTCATTTAATAATTATCAAAAATGTTTAAAGGTTTATTAGTATAAGAATCATAAATGTTATATTCTTTTTTATTTTTGTTAAATAAATATTCAGGATTTAAATTATTTGAGTTTCTATTAAACTTTTATGAAAATAGATATATTAGGAAATATATCTCTAAAAAAAAGATACAACCCCAACAAATCCCAATTATTAGGTCCGATGAACTAACTCAAGAAATTTTTGAACAACTTTCTGATAATTATAGAAAACCTGTAATCATAAAGGATTATCTAAAAGATACCAATGCAGTTAAATTGTGGAATGAAAATTATCTAAATGAAATAATTGATGATAATTTTGAGATAACTATCATTGAAAAAGATGAAGAACTAAAAATAAAAGACTATAAAATGAAAGAGTTTTTTGAGAATATGAAGACAAAATATATCTATATTAATAATGATAATACTATCTTCTCAAATTATCCTCAATTATTTACAGATATAAAAGATAAATTTAATGAATTAATTGATACTCTTAAAAATTCTGGTTTAAGAAATATACATATTGCTAATCTTTTTATCGGGTATAATACTCCAGATAAAGTTAAGGGTAGTAATACTCATTGTGGTGGAAGTGGTAATTTTTTCTGTATGATAAAAGGATCAAAGAAATGGACTCTAGTTGATCCTAAATATAGTATCTTTTTAAAAGGACGAGTTTCAGAATCAGGTATTCACGCTCAAACATTATTAGATATGCCCGATACTCATATTTCTAAAGATCCACCAATTCTTGAGTATCTTTCCCGATATGAAATTGTGCTCGAGCCTGGTGATATTTTATGGAATGCACCTTGGTGGTGGCACAGAATCCGCAATATGAATGATGGTCTTAATATCGGTTTAGCTATAAGAAATAATAAAGTTACAAAACTTAATTTACTCAATAATTTTACATATACTTTTTCAGGATATACATATCTATTTTACAATACTTTAGTAATAGGATTATATGAAAAATTAATGATGAAAAAAGATGAACATTTTAAATCTATTGATAAAGATGTTTTATATCAAATTAATAAACTGAATCAAAAATATCCTATTACGACTCAATTTAATGATATCATAGATATAAATCCAAAGGATAAATAATCATATTATACATAAATAAATGACCCACAAATATTAATAAATATTGTAAATACCATCTTTCTTTGGTTTTAAAATTATATGCTCCTTTATCTCTTGATATATTTATACTCACAAATGTTGCTGATAATAAACTAAATAAAAAGTATGTAGTTTTTAGACTTATTTTATACTGAATACTTATATATTTAGATAAAACAGATAATAAACCAATCCCTATTGGTGCTAATACTGTATATCTATAATAATCAAATGTTGCTTGTTTATTCTTGAATAAATAGATAACAACTAATAATATTATGAGATAAGATATAATTGATGAACCTATCACAAATGATTTTAATAATTCTTTATTTCTATTCATTATTAATTAATTAGATATTAATATCCTAATGTTGAATTACTAACTATCTCATCATATACATTTCTAGGTACGATTCTTATCTCAACACCTTCTCTACATTTAGGTGCGACTTGATTCACAAATCCAGCTACAATCATCATTGTTCCTATTATAAATAATATAAATGGTAATTTCATCTTATATTATTATACATTTTTTATTTTTATTTTATCTACCCTCTAAGATAGATCTTTCATAAATATCATAACCTGTCTGATATAAAGGACCATTAAATACAAAATCACTCATTAAATTCTGTAATGTACTTGCGTCTGTATTTGGATCTCTAAATGCGTCTTGTACTTCTTCTATTATTTCACGTTGTTCAGGTGTTAATGAACTTAATATATCTTCTCTATTCTGTTCTTCTTCAGTTAAAGAATCTGGATCATCAGGGTCTTGACCTTCTCTAATCAATACATTTTCTCTTTCATTCTCTAATACAGAATTTCCATCAATTGTTTCATCTGATGATGTTAATATTGCATCTTCATTACCTTCAAAGATATTTTCTTTTTCAGGTAAATAAAGTACAATACAACTATTAGGATAATCTTTATTTTTATTAACATACATCATTATTCCATATGTTAAAAATATAAAAAAAACTATACATATTAATGTTAGTATTACTTCCATTCTATAATTATCTTATATAAAACTATATTATAATTATTCTTCTTTTTCGGTAACTTCTACTGATTCATCAACTGTTTCTGGTTCGGGTTCAGACCCTCCAAGTACTTCCTTAACATCTTCTACAACTTGCTTAACATCCTCAACAACTTCATTAACATCTTCTACTACCTTTGCCGATTCCTCTAATTTCTTTGATAACCAAGGATCAGCACTCTCTAAAGAATTCTTTAATGATGAATTAATCTTTGTTTCGATTTCTTCTGTTTCTTGCTCTGGCTCTGGCTCTAACTCTGTCTCATCAACTTCTTTAACAGGGTCTGAATCATCTAAATCATATGTTTTATCCTCAATTTCTTTCTTATTCTTTCTTTCTTCTTCTAGTTGTTCTCTTCTCTTCTTTTCTGCTTCTTCTTTAGCAGCAGCAATCTTATCTCTCTTCTGCTCTTCATAGAAAATATCACGATTAATGTTATTCTCTTCATACTTTTTCATCATATCGTTTAGTTGAGAATTCTGAAAAACTTCACTCTCTACACCATCGGCGTTTGGATCCCACGGAAGCCAATAACCAACCTGACCAACAAATACGTGAAATGATGAATCTAATGTTGATAGTTTCTTCGCTCTAGCTTCAGCTTCATCCTTTGTGTTGTAAACACCTCTAATCTTTACACCACGAATACTAGTCTGAAAATCATTTTGTTCATCGAAATCGCGTTGTAGTTCATCCTTAAACTTATAACAGAAATCTTCATATTTAGAATATACTTCTTCAAATTTCATCTTTTGTTCCTTACAATAACTTTGTAAGAATTTAGATACATTAAATGCATCCTTCTTCTTAATTAATGCTTCAGGGGATACAAACGATAAACAAGCATACTGCTGACCAGGAATTGATTCATCTACCTCTAAATAATCTTTCTTTACTTCTTTGCTATCCTCTGAACTCATTTTATAATCTAGAATAATATTATATTTTTAAGTATTTAACTCACTAATAAAATCTATCTAATAATAAATGAAAGAATTGTCTGAATTATATTCTGAATCTGATGAGATTAAAGGATACAATATTCCAAAACTAAATTTCAGAAATACTATTAAATATCTAATTCAGTTTATTGCGGTTACATTAGCAACACTTGTTATTCCTAGTTGTGATGTTTTAAGAAGGCACGCTGTTTATGTCGGATTAATTGGCGCGACTACATTTGCAATTGTAGATATGAGTTTCCCCAATTATATAGATATTGGTAAATAAATATCTATTCTAGTATAAATGAGTTTTGGATTAAGTCGTCAATCAAGCAAAACTGGTGCAACATTGACTAAGATGGGTGAAGGTAGAGTTATTGAGGATGTTTTTTTAAATCGGGCTATGGAAAAGTATTTAGATCGTAGACATGTTAAAAATTTTAAAAGAACTTTATCTAAAATACCTGAAAAAAGTTCACTATTACCTCGTCTTCGTAGAGGTGAAGATCAATCATTCTTAATGCCTCGTGAAGATTTCGGTTACGCTAAAAAGAAAAGAAAAGGGAAAAAAGGCAAGAAAAGAAAAAAGAGATCATCTAAAGCTGTCTCTACTATTAAGAGAGCTGCTAGAAATTCTCTTAAAAAAGCACAAAATATTTTATCTAATAGTAAAAGGATTAAAAGAAGAAATAATAAAAGAACTGGTAGAAAGAAAAATTAAATACTTGGTATATATTCCCATTGTAAATCTTTACATATAGCTTTCCATATCTGATCTTGTTGTTGAAGTTTTTCACGACTCTTTAATAATGGAAAATATACTAATAGTTCATCATATTCTAATAATTCACAAAATTTATGTAATACATATGAATAAGATAAAAAGTTCTTTCTTTCAATAGGACAATTATTACTAAATGGAACCTGAATCTCTTTGAATAATGATCTTAATTGTTCTTCCTCATTTCTTTTTAAGATTGGTGCTTTTTTCCCATTCATAATATTTATTATATGAGGTATATGTTCATAATATTTATTATAATCTAATTTTTTTAATATATCTCTCACCTGTTTATGAGTTATATTAGATATATCTAAATTTATATTCTTCTTTATTTCCAAATATATATTCTTGTAAATTTCTTCTGGTATTTCCGTTGTTTCTTTTGCCTGAAATTGTGCTAACCATTCATTAAAATGATTTATTCTTTTATAAGCAAAATAACTCGCTTCTCTAGGTGGATCTTTAAATGAACTCTTTTCTGAATTGATGATAATTTCTCTAGTATAACCACAATTAATACAAACTAATTCACTATTAATTTGTTTAATACACATCTTATGACTACATAAAATACATTTATCATTTCTCTCTAATAAATCATCCAAATTTAAATGTGTATCATCTATATTTTCTATATATTGCGTTATATGACTTTTTATATCTTCTTCTTTTTTTTCTTCCACTACTCTTTCTTCTGAAACCTCCTGAGGAAAAAAACTTAATATATGATTCTTTTGAGATTCTTTTTTTACAGATTTAGCATTATTATAATAATCATTTAATAAAAGACCATTCTCTAAATAATAATCTACTTTCTGTTCTGGAGACAAAGTATCTAAAAGATTCGTGTGAATAGCATCAATTGTAACCCTTGGATCACTATGACACTTTTTAGTCACTCTTTCTTTTACAGATGACATTTGACTCTTTTACATTAGAATATGTTTAAATAATTTAAAAAATATGTATATCATTATACTATTATGAATATTTTACCAGAAATTCCAAAAGGTGAATTAGATTGTTTTAAAGTAAATGTTAAAGAATGGTTAGAAATTGATAAACAAGTTAATGAACTTAATAATCAAATCAAAGAATTAAAAAAAAAGAAAAATAAATTATTAGAACCCAAAATTACAGGATTTATGCGTACATATAATATTTCTGATTTAAATACCGAACAAGGTAAACTTCGGTGTAATCAAAGAAATACCCGAAAACCATTAAGTAAAAGTTTAATCCAAGAAAGTCTTTTAGAAATTATGAAAGAACAAGAAAAAGTTGATGATGCTCTAGATATTATGTTGAATAAAAGAGAAACAGTCACCACATACAAATTAAGTAAGGTTAAGAAATAATATTAACACTCTTTAAAGAATGATTTAGAACCAGCTATAAATGGATATTTACTGTGAACTATATCATAATTTGCTGTTATTTCTTCATTCATAAAGATGTCTTTTATCGCTATTAAAGAATACTTTTTATTATCTTTTGTATATACATCCGCATTATATCTATTAGAACAATGATTCACATTTTCCCCCTCACGAGAGATAAATTCATCAAAATATATATCGTTAACGTCTTTTTGTAATTCTAAATCTCCTATTTTATGAGGAAAAATATCATCTAATATAACTTCTCCTTTCTTTATCGGTAAAATTGTAAATAACCCCGAACCATGTATATCTGATCTACCAACATACAAACTCAATTTATAATACTCTGTTATAAAAATCAATAAAAATACTAATAGAGCTATATATAACATCACTTATTATAATTCATATTATATTTTGAGATTAAATTATGTATCTTTTTTGAGTCATATTCTTTCTTAATTCCGTTTAAAAATTTTATTCTTTTCTCAATATATTTCTTGTCTAATGAATTCTTGTATAATAAAT